>Ga0208358_1000638_pt1 | contig 12012 bp, 8 predicted proteins | sample LakMenEpi10Aug09_FD_150685 | JGI IMG/M metagenome (GOLD analysis project Ga0208358, IMG submission 150685) | Freshwater microbial communities from Lake Mendota, WI - 10AUG2009 deep hole epilimnion (SPAdes) | ecosystem: Environmental > Aquatic > Freshwater > Lake > Epilimnion/Euphotic zone ... | reverse complement strand
GTGCAGCACTTTGCCTTTTTCGTCGGCAACAACAACCGCGCGAGCAAGCGTGCCCTTGAGCACTCCACTGGTGAGTGTTACTCCGAATGCTGAACCAAAGTTGGTGCGAAATGTCGACGCGGTCTTGACGTTGGCCAAGCCTTCAGATCCGCAGAAGCGTCCCTGTGCAAATGGCAAGTCGGCCGAGACGCAATACACCTCGGTGTTGTCAAGGCTGGCTGCAAGCTCGTTGAACGTGCGTGTGCTCGTTGCACATGTTGGCGTGTCGATGCTTGGGAAGATGTTGAAAATGATGCGCTTGCCCTTCAGGCTGTTGTTATTAATTTCTTGAAGCTTGCCTGTCGTTAACTCAAACTTTGGCAGTGTCGAACCCTTGGCTGGAAGTGAACCAATCAAATTTGCAGGGTTGCCTCCAAGTGTGACTGTGGTTGTCTTTTTCTTAGCAGGCGACTTCTTCGCGGTCTTCTTTTTCGAAGCCTTCTTTGTCGATTTTTTGGCCGACTTCTTCACAGTTTTTTTCGCGGCCTTTTTCTTGACCGACTTCTTCGTTGCCTTCTTGGCTACTTTTTTCGACTTCTTCTTTGCTGCCATGGGCGTCTCCTTGATTGAAAATGGTCTGTTGAGTCTGCCAAATTAACTCCGCCCGAGCAAGAGGGGTAGGAAGTTATTTGGCTGAGGGGCGACCCTTGCGGGCCGACTGCAGGAACGAGATGGCAAACAACCCCACCACCACGTACCACTGATACTTCTCGATCCATTCGAGGAACGATTTGATTTGTTCCTCAAAGATCCGTCCCCCTTGCCACAGAATCGCCAGTTTGAAGGCAATCCCAATCATCAAGAGGGGCACAAACTTCTTTGGCGGCATCCGTCGATGCCCGAGAAGCAGACAGACGATGTTGCTGCCGGGCATCAGCACCAATATTGCGGGGCCGGCACGGTCGACGGCTCTTTCGGTCCACTTATATATGGCGGGAAGTTCGCCCATGTTTCCCTCCACCCAGCCCAAGGCTTTGGTGCCGTACCAGCGCCCAACGAGGTACAACGCAATTCCGGCGATCAGAATGCGCACGAAACCGATGGCGATATACGAGGCGAGGTCGATATACGGCACCGAACCAAACAGGTTGCGGTTGCGTGAGCTGAGCATCAAAATCAGCCTTGGCTTTTCGTCCACAAGGGCCGGCCCAATATTGCTGCCCACCGTTCCAATCACAAACAACATCGTTGTAAGCGTGAGTACGGCCTTTCGCATCCGCAAACCGTAGCCCAGTTGCTACCTTTATGGCACGCAGGGACGAGGGGGACTTTTGTGAAGGGTTTAATGCAAGATACGCCGTTGACTTTGGTGCATTTGTTTGAGCGCGCCGAGAAATATCACAGCGAGAAGACGATTGTTACTGCGACGGCAACAGGCAAAGAGCGAACAACGTACGGCGAGTGGGCTGCGCGCACGCGCCAACTTGGCGGTGTGCTCGACAAGTTGGGAATAAGCAAAGACGGTCGCGTTGGCACGTTTGCTTGGAACTCGGCACGTCACTTAGAGCTGTACTTCGCCCCACCATGCACGGGGCGTGTTGCGCACACACTCAACATTCGTTTGTTTCCCGAGCAGTTGACGTACATCGTCAATCACGCCGAAGACGAAGTCATATTCATCGACCGATCGTTGTTCGCGCTCATTGCGCCGTTGTTGCCAACGTTCACCACAGTGAAACACCTGGTGATCATGGACGACGGCAAAGGTGATGTTCCCGACAGTGTTAAGGGTTTTGAAATGCACGACTACGAGGGGCTGCTGAAGGGGACACCTGGCGTCGAGTTTCGTATCACCGACGAACACCTGGCAGCAAGCATGTGTTACACCAGTGGCACAACGGGCAACCCGAAGGGTGTGGTGTACAGCCATCGCTCTACGTACTTGCACACGTTTGGTGCAATGACTGCCGACTCACTTGGAGCGCGCGAGAGCGACATCATCTTGCCTGTCGTGCCAATGTTCCACGCCAACGCGTGGGGCCTTGCACATGCGGCAGTTGCTTCTGGTGCAAGTTTGGTTATGCCAGGCCCCGATCTTTCCGGCAAAGCAATTGCGAATTTGATCGTTGACGAAAAAGTAACGGTGGCTGCTGGCGTACCAACTATTTGGATGGCAGTACTGCCCGAGTTGAAGGGCAGAGACACCTCGGCGTTGCGTGCAATTCCGTGCGGCGGCTCGGCGGTACCAAAAGCATTGAGCGAGGGATATCGCGAGCAAACCGGCCTGCCCATTTTGCAGGCGTGGGGCATGACCGAAACCAGTCCAATCGCTGCCGTTTGCATGTTGTCGGCGGCCGATCGGTTGTTGCCTCAAACCGAACAGGCCGAGTTACGAACCACTGTTGGTCAAATTGCTTTTGGTGTCGATGCGAGAGTTGTCGAGCCAGGCACCACCACGCCAGTTGCATGGGACGGCGAAACAAGTGGCGAGTTGCAGTGCAGTGGCAACTGGATTGCGTCAACGTATTACAACGATGCAAGGGCCGGCGAAAGTTTCACCGAGGACGGATGGCTTCGCACGGGCGACGTGGCAACGGTGGATGCGAAGGGTCGCATCCGGCTTGTTGACCGCACGAAGGATCTCATCAAGTCGGGCGGCGAATGGATCTCGTCGGTGGAAATCGAAAACGAATTGATGTCGCATCCAAAGATCAAAGAGGCAGCCGTGATTGGCGTGCCACACCCCAAGTGGTCGGAGCGTCCGCTTGCGTGCGTGGTGTTGATGGAAGGCGAGACACTGACAAAGCAAGAAGTACTCGACCACATCAAGCCATCGCTAGCCAAGTGGCAGATACCAGATGACGTGGTGTTTATTCCAGAGGTTCCAAAGACCAGCGTCGGCAAATTCTCGAAAAAGACGTTGCGCGAACAGTTCGCGGATTATGTGTTGCCCGAGGGCAACTAGCCGCGCAATCGACCGGCGTTAATTACGCGTTGCAAGAACTGTTGTGTTCGCGCATCCGTAGGGTTTGAAAGTATTTGAGATGGCGGCCCTACTTCGGCAACTGTTCCGTCGGCAAGGAAGCACACACGGTCACTGATCTCTCGAGCGAATCCCATCTCGTGGGTGGCAAGCAACAAGGTGATGCCGCTGCCTTTCAGTTCGCGCACGACATCCAGCACTTCGCCCACCAGTTCGGGGTCGAGCGCCGAGGTGATTTCGTCGAGCAGCAGCACTTCGGGGTTGAGTGCCAACGCGCGAGCAATGGCAACGCGCTGCTGTTGGCCGCCAGACAACCTGTCGGGGTACGAGTCGATCTTGTCGGCTAAACCAAGGCGGGCAAGAAGTGATGAAGCGGTTTCGTTGGCCTCATCGGCAGACTTCTTCAATACCTCAGTGAGCGCAAGAGTGATGTTGCGACGAATGCTCATATGCGGAAACAAGTTGAAGCTTTGAAACACGATGCCGATGCGCCTGCGAACTGGGTTTGCGTCTAGCCCAACGGCAGTGATGTCTTTTTCGTCCAGCAAGATCGAACCGCTATCCAATGTTTCCAGCAAGTTGATGCAGCGAAGGAGCGTGGTCTTTCCCGAGCCGCTTGCGCCAATGAGCGACACCACTTCGCCCGTATTGATGTCGAGGCTCACGTCGCGAAGAACTTGATTTGTGCCGAACGCCTTGGCAACAGATTGCAGTGAAAGCTTGGTGCTCATCGAACTTTGCTCGCTCCCGTGCGGTCGCGCTCACGTGTAAGTAGCCAGTCGGTGAGGCGCGTTAGAGGAATGGTGATTGCGAGGAAAATGAGTGCAGCACCAACGAATGGTGTGAAGTTTGCAAATTTTGCTTTGTCGATGCCGGCCTGACGAAGGATTTCAATAGGGCCGATGAGGCTGACGAGAGCAACGTCTTTCTGCAGGCTCACCATGTCGTTCATCAAAGGCGGAATAACCCTGCGAATTGCTTGAGGCAAAATGACGTGCCGCATGGTCTGGGCGCTGGACAACCCAAGCGAACGTGCGGCAGCCCGTTGGCTTTCGTGCACGCTGTCGATGCCGGCGCGAAATACTTCTGCCACGTATGCGCTGTAGGTGAGGCCAAGCGCAACAGAGCCCCAGATCAGGGGCGAATTCCATGGTCGCTCCAAGCCAATGCCAGGAACACCAAACCCCACCAGATAGATCCACAAGATGACGGGCACGCCACGCATGATGTCGGTGTAAGCAATGACGAACACACGAACGGGGAAGAGAGCAGGGTTGCGAGTGCTGCGCGCAATGGCGATGAACACTGCAGCAATCAAGATGCATGGTGTCGTCCACGCAAAGATCTTGATGTCTAGAACAAAGGCTTCAAGTAGCCGGGGGAACGAATCGGTTAGCCGTTCCCAGTCGAAAAACGATTTCTTAACTCTGTCCCACCGCGGCATGCGGGGGATGAAAACTATGAGTAGCGCAACTACGACGGCAGTGCTCAGCGCAGCAATGGTGTTGCTACGCCGGCGCTGCCGTCGTTCGAACTCTTTGCGTTCGGTTTGAAGTTGCGTAGGCAGTCCTTAGCCGAGGCTGATGACTGGTGCGCTGATGTTGTCTGACAACCAGGTTTGTTCGATGGTTGCGAGTTCGCCCGAGTCCTTGATGGACTGCAGTGCAACGTTCACACAATCAACAAGCGGGTTGTCCAAGTCGAACACCAAGCCAAATTGATCTGGAGCCATGCCATCGCTGGCTGGGAACTGACCAATGACTGTTGAGCCTTCAATTTCGACTGCGCTGATGTACAACGCTGTTGGCAAGTCGACGACGATTGCGTCAATCTGCTTTGCCTCGAGTGCTGCCTTCGCAGCTGCGTTGTCGTCATATGCGTATGGCTCTGTTGTTGGTGCAATGTTGTCGACGAGGAATTGCAGGCTGGTGGTGCCGGACTGCACGCCAAACTTCAGTTCCTTCAATGCCTCAACTGTTGTCGCTCCAACTGCTGGCGAGTCGGCGTATCCGACAATTGCTTGGTTGGTGGAGTAGTACGGATCACTGAACGAAACAGTTTGCTTGCGCTCTTCGGTGATTGAGTACTGCTGCAGGTTGAAGTCGAAGTTTTTCGCTCCTGGTTGAACTGCTTCGTCGAAGCTGGTACGAACCCAGGCGACGTTTGCGTTGTCGAAGCCCATTGCTGCGGCAACGGCGTAAGCAACTGCTGCTTCGAAACCTTCGCCAGACTCTGGTGCATCATTTTCTACCCAAGGCGAGAAGGCTGGGTTGCCTGTGCCAATGGTGAGTGTTCCTTCGGCAAGGGTCTTGCCTGTGGTGCATTCGTTGCCCGAACCGCCGGCTGCTGCCGTGGTGTCGGATGCGGAATCGCTACCGCCGCAGGCGGCCAGGGTGAGGCCGGTGACTGCAAGGATGCCAATAAGGGATTTGCGCATGGGGTATGCCTTTCATGGTGTTTGGTCCAGCCCGGCGGGATGCTCGGATGGGCGTCTCCGACACTACATCAGGGTTCCGAGTTGCCATAGGCTATGGCCATGACCGTTACGCATAACAGCAACGAAACCATCATTGGCCGCTCGGAGATCAACGACATTGAAGCAATTCTCAGTGTCGCAAACACCGACGTAAACGAAGTTGAGCACGCAGTAAAAAACAACTGCGACTCCATTTTCACATGGGACTATTCACTCGCGCGCCCACAGTTGCGCAAGCTTTATGAAAAGGCCAAGACTGGCCAGTGGAACGGTTCCACCGACCTCGATTGGAAGACAGAAGTCGACATTGAGAAAACCATTGCAGCCGATCAGGTCTTAATCGGCAGCGGTATTGACGAATCGTTGTACGCAAACACGCCATTGGCGAAGTGGAACGATAAAGAGTGGCTCGAGTTTGGCATCGAAAGTCGTCGTTGGACACTTTCGCAGTTTTTGCATGGTGAGCAGGGCGCTCTTATTTGCACGGCAAAGATTGTTGAAACCGTGCCCTGGTACGACGCAAAGTTGTACGCCAGCACGCAAGTAGTCGACGAGGCTCGACACGTTGAAGTGTTCGCTCGTTACCTTGACGAAAAAATGGGCGGCATGTATCCGGTCAATGCTCACTTGCGCATGTTGCTCGACGACATCATCAAGGATTCGCGTTGGGACATGACATATCTCGGTATGCAAATCATGATTGAAGGCTTGGCGCTTGCAGCATTCGGTTATCTCCATGAACTCACCGGCGAGCCGTTGCTGAAGAAGTTGCTGCGCTACGTCATGAGCGACGAAGCCCGTCACGTTGCATTCGGCGTACTCAGCCTTAAAGAGGTGTACGACGACATGACCGATGCCGAAATTCGCGATCGCCAAGAGTTCGCATTCGAAGCCAGCATCCGTATGCGCGACCGCTTCCTGCAACAAGAAGTGTGGGAGCGAATGGGTGTTAAGCCAGCCGATGTTGTTCCAATCACCATCAACGACCCAACCCGCAAGTTTTTCCAGCAGTTGCTGTTCGCAAAGATTGTTCCGAACTGCAAGAAGCTTGGTCTGCTCGATCGTAATGATCAGTGGTTGCGTCGTCGGTTTGAGGAAATGGACGTCATCCAGTTCGAGAACCATGAGGACACAGGCGAGGAGTTCACCAAGTTCGAGCTTGGCTCCGAACTTGCCCCTGCTCACTAATTACATTTCAGTAATCGTCCAGCATTAGATAGTCTCTTGCGCATGGCAAGGTTCGGTCGAGTCGTCACTGCGATGGTCACACCGTTCAATAGCGACGGCTCACTCAACCTCGACGGCGCCCGGCGCCTGGCCAAATGGTTGCAAGATAACGGCAACGATGGCCTTGTTGTTGCAGGCACCACGGGAGAGTCTCCCGTACTTACCGACGATGAACGCCTCAGTTTGTTTGCAGCAGTTGCCGAGGCAGTCACCATCCCAGTTATCGCTGGCACGGGCACCAACGACACCGCGCATTCGGTACACATGACTAAAGAAGCAACCAAGCTTGGCGTTGCAGGGATTTTGGCAGTGACTCCGTATTACAACCGCCCGCCGCAGTCGGGCATCGAAGGCCACATGCGCGCAATGGCGGCAGCAACCAACTTGCCGGTTGTTGTGTACGACATCCCGGTGCGCACGGGCCGCAAAATTGCTACCTCGCTCATTCTCAAATTGGCCAATGAGGTTTCCAACATTGTTGCGCTCAAAGACGCAGCAGGAAACCCCGCCGAGTCTGCAGTGCTCATGTCGCAGGCACCTACTGGCTTCGAGTTGTACAGCGGCGACGACGGGCTCACTCTTCCATTCATGGCAATTGGCGGCAGCGGCGTTATCGGTGTGGCAACACACTGGACGGGGCAAGACCATCAAGAGATGTTCGCGCTGTGGGAAAAGGGCGACGTCGACGGTGCGCGCCGTGTCAACGCCCGCATGCTCGAGAGTTTTGCTTTCGAAACCGGCGATGACAATCCAAACCCACTGCCAAGCAAGGTGATGATGAACGTGCTTGGTTTGCAAGTGGGCGAGGCCAGGTTGCCAATGGGCCCGCCACCTGCCGGCCTTGAAGAACGTGCGAAGAAGGTGCTCGAAAACCTTCGTGCCGCTCGCGCAGCAAGCAACTAATGGCAGCGCCAGTTCGCATTATTTTCCTCGGTGGCCTCGGCGAAATCGGCCGCAACTGCATGGTTGTCGAGCAAGACGATCGCCTGTTACTTATCGACTGCGGGCTTATGTTTCCCGACGCCGACATGCACGGCATCGACTTGGTGCTTCCCGACTTCACATGGTTGCGCGAAAACGCCGACCGCATCGAGGCCTGCGTCGCGACTCATGGGCACGAGGATCACGTAGGCGGCTTGCAGTTCTTGTTGCGCGATATGTCGTTTCCTATTTACGGCTCCAAAGTCACGCTTGGTTTGGCGCGACATCGCATTGAAGAAGCGGGGCTGCTTGGCAAAACCGAATTGATCACCGTTGTCGACAACGAGCGTCGACGCATTGGGCCATTCGATGTGGAGTTCATTCCCGTCACCCACTCGGTTCCGTATGCGCACGCCATTGCATTGCACACACCGCAGGGCGTCATTATTCACTCGGGCGACTTCAAGATCGACCTCACTCCAGTGGACGATCGGCGCACCGACTTGGCCCGCCTCGGCGCACTTGCTGCGGGCGACGGCATTCGCCTGTTAATGCTCGACAGTACTAATGCCGAAGAGCGCGGTTCTGCGCCTTCAGAGAAGAGCGTGGGCGTGGTGTTGCGCCAGTTGTTTGCCGAACACAAGAACCAACGCATCATCACCGCAAGTTTTGCCAGCCACATTCACCGAGTGCTGCAGATTGCAGAGGCCGCAATAGACGCAGGTCGTGTTGTTGCGCCGCTTGGTCGATCCATGATCAACAACGTGCGCATGGCGCGCGACTTGGGCATCATCAATCTGCCAGACCGATCAATCATCGACGTTGAAGACATCGATGATTACGCGCCAGAACAGATTTGCGTTATCTCTACGGGGTCGCAAGGCGAGCCCATGGCGGCGCTTTCATTGCTGGCGCGTGGCGATAACAAGTTCGTCAAGGTGGGGCCGCGCGACACCGTCATATTCTCAAGCCATGCAATTCCTGGCAACGAATCCAACGTCAACAAAGTGATCGACGGCTTGCTGCGCGCAGGCGCCGAAGTGGTCCACTCGGGCATTGCCGACGTGCACGCCACGGGCCACGCCCAAGCCGAAGATTTGAAAATGTATTTGTCAATTACCGAGCCCGAATGGTTCGTGCCAATTCATGGCGAATATCACCACATGGTTGCCAACGCCAAACATGCACGCACCATGGGCGTACCCGACGAGCGCGTGGTGCTGTGCGAAGACGGCGACGTCATCGAAATCACCGACGACGGCATCGAGCTTGCCGGGCGCGTTCCCTCTGGCTATCTATATGTCGACGGAATTGTTGGCGACGTCGGGCAAGGCGTGTTGCGTGACCGCAAGGTGTTGGCCGAAGAGGGCGTTGTCGTTGTTGTTGTAACGGTGGACATCGATGCGGGCAAAGTGTTGGTTGGCCCCGAGATCATTACCCGCGGCTGGGTGTATGCGCCAGAGGCTGAGGATCTCATCGAAGAGGGCTGCGCAGTTGTTGCCGTTGCTGTTGAAAAAGCACTGAAGGCGGGAACGCGAGATGTTGACGCACTGGAAAAAGATGTGCGTAAAGCTGCAGGCAAGTTTGTATCGGAGCGCACTAAACGCCGCCCGATGATCGTGCCGATTGTGATGGAGACCTAAGGTAAAAAGTTTTCATTGCATTTAATGGCAAGCATCAAGACTTAAAAATTTTCCCAAGTTTATAGTTTGAGAAATTGTTTCTTAAACAAAGGATTTGGTTTGTCGTATTTCAGGAAAGCATTAACGGCCTGTTTGGTCGTCGGTTCGCTCGCAATAAGTGGACAGGATGAAGTTCGAGCTGTCGATACGTCGTTGAATTTGGATTTCAGTGCACTTTCGTTCCTGCCAGAGGCGGATCTGTTCAGCTCATCTTCAAACTTGGGACCTGGGTTTACACGTCGTTATGAAACTGTTGCCACAATTGGGGGAGTCGTCGTCGACGCCGTTGTGACAATTGTGAGTCAGAGTGGAAACGTTGGCAACGAACTTGACACGTTCGACCAGTACGACAACACGCAGCATCTTTCTGCGCACACAAAACCAAGTGGTTCTGCAGAGTCTTCAGGAAAGATCAAGGTGGAGTTTGTTGCTGATGGAACAAACACACCTGTGGTTTTGAATAATGTCCGCGCTTCAATCGCCGACATTGATGCCCATGAATTTGGAACGTTCTATGGAGTTTCTAGTTATCGACTATCGACTGGAACGCAACTCAGCAGGTCGGGCACTACCGCCGGAGTTTTTCGATTCCATAGTTCAACTACCGGAGGCAGTAATACCGATGAGAAGCGAATTCTAGAAGTTGCGTATGGCTCCACAAGTTCTGTAGTGACGGCATTCGGTTGTCGGTCTGGTGCTTCCTCGGCAATTGGTGCAGGTGGAAAATGCGGATTTACCGTTGTGATCGGCACGGTTACCAGAACCTTGGGTTTCGTTGACACGGTGGTTGACCAACCTTCTTACACAGTTACCTACAGTGCAAACACGTGTACATCAGGAACTGTTCCGGCTCCAACAAGCGGAGCGGGCAGTTTGACTATTGCCGACAACACGGGAACGCTCTCGCAGGGATCAAATGTGTTTTTGGGCTGGAATACACTCGCCAACGGAACGGGGACGATGTATCAACCAGGATCCTCGATACTTCCTACAGAGAACATCACGCTGTATGCGAGGTGCGGCACGGCTCCCACTGCCGACCCTGAAACTTCCTCTGGTGCATCCAACACTGCACAAGTCATTGATGTGCTGACGGGGGACGTTGCCGGAACTAGTGCAACGTTGATTCCGTCGTCGGTGCGACTATGTGCCACTGGTACCGACAACTCGGTATGTACAGCAACATCGCTGACCATCGCTGGCGAAGGCACCTACACGGTCAACACAACAACAGGTGCTGTGACGTTTACTCCATTGTCGACGTTTGCTGGAACAGCAACTCCAATTAAATATGTGGTTGCCGATTCAAATGGTATGAAGGCATCTTCAACCATCACCCCAACAGTTGCCGCCGGAGAAGTCCCGGCCGTTGGCAAACCAGCTGCAGACAATGAAACCTCTACGGGTGCATCAGACGTGAATCAAGTAATTGATGTGTTGGTGGGTGACACGGCGAGTGGAGGAAGCGAAACGCTGGATCGAACTTCAGTTCGGCTGTGTGTTACTGGAACTGCTGATGCAAGTTGCACGGAAACATCGCTCACAGTTATAGGTGAGGGTGTGTACACGGTTGACCCTGCGACAGGTGTTGTGACATTCAATCCCGAATTCACATTTTCTGGCACTGCGACACCAATTAAATACATAGTTAAGGATTCCACTAATCAGACTGCATCGGCCACGATCACGCCAACTGTGCAGCCACGAGTGAGCAGTCCGCCAACTGCAAGTCCAGAGACAAAATCGGTTAATCCTGGTGGTTCAGTGTCGTTTACAACTGTCACTGGTGCTGGCGGTTTAGGTTCTGGAACCAACCTGAACGCATCCGCAACATGTTTGCTCGAGCCAGGTACGTCCACATGTGATGCGGATGGTGTTGTAGCAATTGCGGGTCAAGGAACGTACACGCTTGTGGCGTCAACAGGAATCGTGACCTATGTTGCCGATGCGAACGCAAGTCAGGGCACGAAAACGGCCATCTCGTATCGCATCACCGATGCAAACGGTTATAAAGCAACGAGCACATTGACTCCAACTATTCCGCCACCACCTACTGCCGATAATGAAACATCGAGCGGCTCAATCAACACTGCACAAGTCATAGATGTTGTTACTGGCGACGCAGCGGGAAGTGGTGCAACGCTTGACCGAACGACAGTGAAGTTGTGCACGACTGGAACCGCAATTGCCAGTTGTTCTGGAACATCGCTGACAGTTACGGGCGAAGGTACGTACACGGTAAACCCGACAACAGGTGCAGTGACGTTTGTTCCAATTTCTACGTTTACTGGAACTGCAACTCCTATTAAATATGTGATTGCAGATTCAACGGGTCAAAAGGCTTCCGCAACTATTACACCAACTGTTGTTGCACCGCCGTCTGGCCCAACCGCTACTTCAGAAACAAAAGTTGTTTTGCCTGGTAGCTCAGTGTCGTTCACCACGGTGACTGGCAACGGTGGTCTTGGTTCGGGTACCGGCCTAAACGCATCTGCAACATGTTTATTTACTCCTGGAACAACGACATGTGCTGGAACAACAGTCATTAGCGGCAATACATACAGTGTCGTGACAATTGCTGGCGAAGGAACGTACACGTTGAATCTTGCATCTGGTGTTGTGACGTTTACTCCGGCTGCAAACGTGACGCCAGGTCAGAAAACGCCGATCACGTACCGAATCACTGATGCGAATGGCTTAAGAGCAACGAGCACGCTGACGCCGATTGTTCCGCCACCGCCTAC
>Ga0208358_1000635_pt1 | contig 12048 bp, 5 predicted proteins | sample LakMenEpi10Aug09_FD_150685 | JGI IMG/M metagenome (GOLD analysis project Ga0208358, IMG submission 150685) | Freshwater microbial communities from Lake Mendota, WI - 10AUG2009 deep hole epilimnion (SPAdes) | ecosystem: Environmental > Aquatic > Freshwater > Lake > Epilimnion/Euphotic zone ... | reverse complement strand
CCCATTGGTGCGGCTTGCAGTCCAGCTTTTACAGCACCAGTTAAGTTGTCAAAGTGGTATTTAGCATTAAGCCTCATCCGCTCTTGCTTAGTCATGGGTTTACCACCACGAGCTATATTATCTTTGCCGTTCTCCCATTTGATATTGCTCGGATCATTAGAACCGCCTTGACTGTGGGGTTTAATGTGACTAGCGTGTTTATCAGATAAATACTGTTCTACATTCTTAGCCGCAGATTTGCTATCTATACCAACCCGTTGAGAAGGCGGAATTTTCTCTAACATTTGTTGCGCTTCTATTCTGGTTCTGATAGGTTCGCCAGGGCGAATACCACCTTTACTTAATCTATCTGCCGTACTTTTAGATATATTAGATATATCCTGTAAACTAATGTGGTGAATCTTGGTCGTTGCAGCAGCATTGATAGCAGCATTGCGCTGGGAATCTTCAGACATAAGTGATTATATTTTTAAACTTATTTTTATTATTCCCCATTTATCACTGCTGATAACACTCATTTTTGCATGGATGCTACTCAACCCCGTAGTGCAACAGTAAACGAAAGTGCAATTTTGAATGACTGCTTTTCCATGCAGACAAAATTACAGTAAGTTTAGAGCTAACGCTCATGTACGACAATTGTATTGCCGTACTACAATGCCAACATACCTATACTTTGGTGAAAACGAATTCTTTCTAACTCGCGCCATCAAACAACTAAAAACCCACACTCTAGATCAACAATGGGCAAACTTCAACTATACAGAATACCCTCCAGAATCTAAAGAAACCATTCCTCAAGCATTATCCGATATCATGACACCACCAGTTGGGAGTGGAGGAAGATTAGTACATTTGCCCAACAGCACATTACTGGGAGTTTGTTCAAAAGAAATTTTGTTGCAGTTGGAGTCCATTCTCCCCAAAATTCCACAGAGGCACAGAGGACACATAAGAAAGAGAATTAATTACTTGAAATGTTTAATGTGGAGTCTGCACTGCGTCCAAACTCTTCTGGTGCATATTGAAGATGTACTTCCGCACCTGGCCAAATAAATGTTCCTGGGGTAACGGAACGAACTAAATAATGGAAACTGTAAACTCCTGGTTCTAGATGATCTGCATAGGAAATAATCCGATCTTTATGGATAGTTTTATATCCTAATTGCCAATTATCGGCTTTTGCTTGTAATGCTGGTGTCGCAGTTTGAAAACTATCATCTACTGCTTCAAAACCTGCGGGTAATGGATCTTTAATGACTACATGATCTACAGGATGATCTGTAATTACTTCTAAACCAATATCAAAGACTTGTCCAGGTTGTAAGGTTAATGGTTTATCAAAAGCATACATTCCGGTTTTTTGAATAGTTTTCTCTTCATTGACTTTACTAATTTCTCGCGTTACTCGTAAACCGTTAAATCTCCCTGGTTGATTTCCTTGTAAACGATATTTGTAAGCGACTAAATAATGCAATTTACCTCTGCCAGATTTTTGCAACCATAAATCACTTTTACCTTGAGGTAATTGATTCATAGGAATATTTATTTGTAAGCTAGGATTTTGATAGCCATTAAAACTGGTTTCTCCTAATTTCTGATTTGCTAATTTTACCGTAGTCATAAAATTAGGTGGTGTAGATTCAAGTTGGCTATATGCAACTAAAGCTGTGAATGCCTGTGCGTTATTATAACTAGATTCCCATGTCCCTTCTCTGCGTAAGTTGAGAAGACTTTGCAGTAATTTATCAATGATTTCCGGGTTGGTTTTTTGGTCAATAAATAACCGTAAAGCTTGGGCTTGGGTGACAGTATTTGAACTCATCCAACTCCAATTTTGAGGCAAATTTACAACTGCGTTACGTCCAGTTTCATAGATATTTTTTTGGAACTCCACCCGCATAATTTGGGCTTGATTTTGCCATTCAGGAAATTGATATAGATATCTGGCTAATTTGATTTGAGTAACTAGATCAAAATCATTGCGTTTTTGATAAATATCTGATAAGAAACTATTGCGTTTATCTCCTAATTGTGCTAAGGCAATTAAAGAATTTAATTGTAGTTGAGATTTACAAAGTTTCTGTTTACAAAAGTCGAATTGTCCAGGGTTAGCAAGAACATTTTGTAAATAAGTTTTGAGACTAGAAATGATTTTACTATCAACTAAATCAGGAAAACTTTGATTAGCTTTAATTAAAGATTCTCCAGCATAACTAGAAACCCAAGGATCTGATTTTTCTTGTCCTGGAAATGCTGCAAAACCACCATCTGCTATTTGCAATTTTTGTAATTCCTCAATTGCTATTTTTGCTTGTGCTTGAGGATTAAATTCGGCAAAGGTTTGATTATATTTTTGGGTGAGATTTTGCAGATTTGCAGCAATTAATAATTGACTTGCGACTGTTTCTGCAAATGGTAAATCATTATTTTCTAAAACTTGTTTTGCAGGGGCTTTAATTGCGGGAATTAAGGTACTAGCTAATTGAATATCTAAACCTCCAACTTCGCGGAAGGTATTTTTAGCAATATTCACCGGAATTTTTACCTGTTTTTCACTAACACTAGTTTCTACAACTTGTTCGGTAATTTCTAAGGGTTTAATTTCCAACGGGACAGTGAAAGCATCAACATTATTATTTAATTCTGTGGTAAATTTAACTTTACCTTCGCCCACATTACCCGCTATGATTGGGAAACGATAAGCTTGGGTTAATGACTCGGCTTTTGGCTGTAATGTCGTGGTTTTGGGATTATTTTCGGCGAAGTTGAGAGAACCGCTAAGTTCACCATTAATATTTAAATTTCCGGTGTTGGTGGTGGTGTTGGTGACGGATAAACCTGCCAAAATGCGATCGCCTGTGCGGGCAAATTGTGGTAGAATAGCATTAGTTATTAATGGTTTTGTAGTTATAAATGTTGCGTCACCATTCCCAAACCGCAAATTTCCATCTGTAGCCACTACCATTATCCGCCAAGTTGTTAAATTATCGGGTAATTTAAAGGTGATTTTGGCTTTACCATTTTCATCACTAATTACCAAACCATTGTAATAAGCTAAAGCTTGAAAATCTTCACGAATACGAGTATTTGCTAACGCATTCGATAAGCCACCACCATAACCCCAACCCTTGGGTAAACTTGTCAGTAATGGGACTAATTTAACATCACGACGATTATCACTAAATCGGGTAGAAATTGGTTGTTCTGCGTAAACAGTATCTACTAAATTTGGCGGACGATAACCAGTTAATTGTAATACGGCTTCATTCACCACTATGACAGTAAATTGTCCTTTAGTGGGGTTTCCTTGATCATCTTTTAATTCTAATTCTACTGTAGCTTCCTTTCCAGGTTCTAAAGATTTTTCAACTGGGTTAACTTGTACCTTTAAATATTTATCTGCTAAGTCAACTTTAAAAGCTGTAAAACCAATTTTAGCTAAATTTTCTAATCTTTCTAGTCCTACTTGATTTAGTGGTTTACCTTGTCTGACTAATACTGCTTCTACTGCTGCATTAGGTAACATTTCTGGTGTAACTGTAAATTGAATTTGGGGCGCACCTCCTTTAATTTTGATTACTTGTTGATAGAGAGGTTTATCTTTAATTACTGCAAAATATAATTCTCCTTCTGGGTAGGGAGATTGAATTAAAGCTGTAGCAGTTTCTCCAATTTTAAACTCTTTTTTGTTTAATTTAACTTCTAATTTGTCTTTTTCTTCTCCACCCCAAAATACTTGATTTTCTCCTGTTACCCAAATTTGTAAATCTGTGGCTGTAATGTCATCTTTGCTATCACTAAAATTAGCACGAATTCGATATGAACCTGATTCCGTAGGCTTTAAATTGACTGTTTGGGGAATATTCCTAGATATAATATCTGTTTTCCCAACTGTCTTATATTCAACTTGATTTTGTGGGGTTTTACTACCTTCAACAATTTTGGTGACGCTGCTATATTTCATCTGTTGTAATTCCAGATTTACCCGTTGATTTTCTAATATTTTTCCAGTAGGGTCAGTGACAATAAATTCTACAGGAAAATCCTTACCAGCGTCAGCTACAAAATTACTTTTTAACCCAATAATTCGGTTACTGGGTAAAGCGGTAAAAGTTTGAGAATTAGCAACGGATAAATTAGAAATATCACTAATTTCGATATCTACCCGATAAGTCATAGGGTAAGGTAAATCTTTAGTTACAGTTAAAGTTTGACTACTTTTACCATTAGTATCTAATTTGGTGTTAGTTTGTAAAACATCATTAGGAACATTTGGACTTTCTTCCGGCCAAAACCATTGTCTCCCAAAACTAAATTCTTCCCAACCTTTAGGGATAAAATTACTTTGTTGACGAGTAACAAAATATTTAGCTTCTCCCCCTTCTACGGGTGAACCAAATAAATAATTACTTCCCACCTGGACATCAATTTTATCATCAATTAGTGCAAATTTTTTATTTAGCTGTAAATCAACTTTAAAATTAGGTGGTTTAAATTCTGCTACTCGAAACTCTCCAGAAATTTCTTTTCCATTTTTACCTTTAGCTTGAATATTATAAAACCCTAAAGGCTGATTTTTAGAAATTGGTAACTCTAAAGAAAATGTACTAAATTCATTAGTTGTCTTCGTTCCTAAATCTGTATTTTGTCCATTAGGATTAACTAAAATTAATTGATAAACTGAATTTTTATCTTCTTGAATTTTACCCTTTTCTAAATAATCTGCAAAAGCAGTAAAAGCGGCTTTCTCTCCTGGTTGATATAACTTTCTATCAGAAAAGATTACACCTCTTGATTCTGGTTTATTAGTTTCCCAACCAGCATCAATTCCATAATCATAAGCACCACTATATTCTTCCGTTCTCGTAAACGCCCAATCTTGATTTTCACTGGCAATTACTAATAATTGTGGTAGACTAGAATCTGATTGAGGATAACATTGTTTTAACTGATTATTATCAATTATCAAAACTCCTTTTTCATCAGTTTTTCCAGTTAGACAAGGTAGAGGTTGAGGACGAGATTTTTCAGATAATTTTGATTGATAAACTTCAATATTTGCAGCTTTTACTAGTGAACCGTCACTCAAATGATGAACTCGAATTAAACCCGACTGTGGAAACCATTGAGAAAATACACCTAAATTTGTTAATTGTACAATTCCATAAGTTATTGGTTCTTTCCATAATTGTTTACCGTCCTCTTCATATTTATGAGTTCGTGCTTGCACTCCATAAGCTAACATTCCTTGACTATTCCCTAATTTTTCTTTCAGGGGAACATTGATATTTAATGATTGATTTTGCTGACTCCTAATTTTAAAATATTGCCATTTAGAAGGTTGGGGTAATAAATCATTAGCACTATTTGTATAAACTAAATCTGTTGGTTTAACAATTCGATAAGCTGCTTGATATTTTGATTCGGGCAAATTAATTGTATCAATATTAATTTGTAGATCTTTATCTGTAGGAAAAATATTCAAATCTGAGGGTACAGAAATATTCCCAGCTATATCACCAGTATCATATTTAATTGTGATTGGTTTACCCAAAGTTTGCCCAAATTTATCTTTAAGATTTCTCTCAATATTAATTGTGTAAGTAGTAGCTGGTTCTAAAGTATAAGGATTAATGGTGACAATTCTATCTTCCTGGGAAATTTGCAGTACACTATCAATATTTTTAGGTACTGGATTAATTTTAATATTGTCTTTAACAGAATCTGCTAATAAAATGTTATTAAATTCTAACTGGGGACTACCTTTAATAAATCTGCCATAAGTTCCCCCAGAATCTGGTTCTCCATAGGGTTTAATTCCCACAAATTTCAAAGGTGAATAAGTCGCTAATTTACTCACAAATTCTTTTTCACTAGGTAAATTACCATTAGCAGGAAGAAGACCACGAGAAAATTTTAAACGATAAGATGTAGCTTTTTTTAAATTTTGCCCAGGAGTAAGATTATAAACCCAATTTCGGCTTGAAGGATCAAACTTCTCTAAAGGATCTAAATTTTCTGGTGTTTCCTCCTTCGCTAATTCCACCTTAAAACCTACACCTTGAGTTTTACCTTCAGGAATTAACTGTAAATGCTTTTGTACAGAATCTAAATCTAATTCTAAATTTGAAGTAAATTGCAACTTTGGTTGTAAATCAATTGGTTCAACCGGGACTTTTTCAATAGGGTTAACTCCTGATAAATTAGTAATTTGAATAGATTCAGTATTAAAAGTCCAAGCCAAATCTTGATTTAACCGATGATTTTTTAAATCTGCTAAACCAGCCTGGAGAGTAACTTTAACTCGCGTCGCTTTCGGTATAGCTTTATCAGCTTGAAAACCAACCATACGCGGAGTTAAAAAGCGAAATTGTCCAGGTAAAGGTGGCCAAATGGCAAATTTAGTTAATAAATTTTGCTGTTGGGGACTATCCAAACTTTCCACAGGTATTAAAGCTTGTTTAAAGCGGATACGAATTTGACTGGTAGGTTTTGCATTTCCCAAAGGACTGATTTGTTCTATCCAATCTGGCAATTTTGGTGTTATTAATGATTCAACAGTTGGTAATTTTCCGTTGTCCGATCTTATACCAATAAAATGACAATTAGTCATTCCGAATACGAGAGTAAAAATAACCAGGAACTTAAAGATTTTTCTAATCATCATATTAAATAAAATGTAAACAACTCTCTTCCTCCGTGTTCTCTGTGTCTCTGTGGTTCGATTAAAAAACAGGAATGATATATAGATAACTAATCTAGCGTGACAATTTCCCAAAAAGCACACAATTCTTAACATTATTATGAATTTACTAACTCATTTCCTCAAAACTCTTACTCTCCGCATCTTAGCATCTCTGCGTGAGGTAAAATCATATAAATTGCAGATAAACCCCAACCACAAATTAAATAAAGTTATTTTCTATTCCATTTTCATCTGTTTACTAATAAGATTATGCCCTTATTTTGCACCTATTCATAGTATAGACATTGCCCAGCATCAATTAGCCATAGAGTTTACAGATCGTAATAATTTACCATTAGGAACTGTATTAACCAATAATCAAGAAAATACATCAATTATCAAATTAAATCAAGTTTCACCCCAATTTATTAAAGCAATTTTAGCTGCTGAAGATAGTAGTTTTTATCAACATGGGGCATTAGATTTAAAAGCAATTTTTCGGGCGATAAAAGTAGCAATTGAGAATAAAAAAATCGTTTCTGGTGCTTCCACAATTACCATGCAATTGGCGAGAATGTTGGATAATTCACCCCGAACTATTACCGCAAAATTAAAAGAGATTTGGCTATCTTGGCGATTAGCTGCGGGAATGACTAAAGATGAAATTCTTACTGCTTATATTAATCGTCTACCTATGGGTGGAAATATTTATGGTGTTGAAGCTGCGGCGCGAATTTACTTTTCTATTCCTGCTAGTGATTTAAACTTAGCCCAAGCTTCTATTTTAGCAGCAATTCCTAATAATCCTACTTACTTTAATCCTTATCAAAATCGAGAAAGATTACAACAAAGACAGAAGTATGTTTTAAATAGAATGGTAGCAGAAAAATATATTTCTAACGAAGAAGCAGAACTTATATCTAAAGAAAAATTAGTATTTAAACCCCGTCAACAGGGAATTATTGCTGCACCACATTTTTTATTTTGGTTAGCAACAAAAAACAATACATCTAACTCAGAATCATCACCTATCCGCACTACAATAAATCGCCCTTTACAGCAATTTGTGGAAGCACAAGTACAACAAGTAATTTCCTCTTTAAAGGCTAATCATGTCCATGATGCAGCAGTGGTAATAATTGACAACTCCACTGGGGAGGTTTTAAGTTATGTCGGTTCCCCTGATTATTTTAATGAAGTGGAATTAGGGCGAAATGATGGAGTTCAAGCTTTACGTCAACCAGGTTCTACATTAAAGCCATTTGTGTATGAATTAGGTTTAGAAAAGGGAGTAATTAGTCCTCATAGTATTTTGCCAGATGTGCCTACTCATTATGCAATTCCAGGAGCAAAATTATATAGTCCCACAGATTATACTAATAGCTTTTTAGGTCCAGTAAGAGTCAGAATTGCTTTAGCCAATTCTTTAAATGTACCTGCGGTAAAGGTATTAGAAAAAGTGGGGGTAGAAACTTTCTTAAATCGGTTGCATGAGTTAGGATTTTCACATTTAAATCAAAGTGCTGAATATTACGGTTTAGGTTTAACTTTGGGCAGTGGTGAAGTAAATTTGTGGGAACTAGCTAGAGCCTATTTAACTATAGCAAATATGGGTAAAATCACACCATTGATAACTTCATTAAATATTGCCACAATTGCTAATTCTCAATCTTTAGTTTCCAATTATTGGCAATTAATTATTGATATGTTAAGCGATCGCTATGCCAGATCCACAGCTTTTGGTGTAGACTCAGTGTTAAATTTGCCCTTTCCTGTCGCTGTTAAAACTGGCACTTCCTCTAATTATCGTGATACCTGGACAGTTGGTTTTAGTAGTGATTATACTGTGGCTACTTGGGTGGGTAATTTTAACGGTGAACCCATGCGTAAGGTTTCTGGTGTCACAGGGGCTGCACCTTTGTGGAATAGAATCATGTTACATCTGCATGAACATCAACCCCCGGCTGATTTTCCACCTCCAGCAGACATGATAAAATTACCCATTTGTGCAAATACAGGGTTAAAACCTACACCTAGTTGTACTTCAGTAGTTCAGGAATATTTCTCTTTAAAAGATAAAATTGCTTATGAAAAATCTACGGATTTCCATTTATCACCTATGTATGATCAATGGTTAGAAAAAGAGCCACAATTGTATTTTAATCCTGATAATTTCCGAATTATCTCTCCTCATAATGGAGATTTATTTCTACTGTATCCTGCTGGAGAAGAACAACAAAAACTAGAATTTAAAGTTAGTGGAACATTAAATCAGTCTGTAGACTGGTGGCTAAATGATCAACATTTATCTACACAATCAAATAATGGGATATTTTGGCATTTACAACCTGGTAATTGGAAGCTAGAAGCCAGAGTTGGTAAGATGTATGACCAAATAAACTTTCAAGTAAAATTAGCAAATATCCAACCTAAAAAACGAGGATTTTCTGTAGTAGATCCCACTAAATAATAAAATGTTATATATTGATAAATTTTTCATGATCACCTTAATTTTTATCCGGAATCTGATAAATAAAACCTGATAATGTAAATAGGTTTAAACATTTCTAGCAAATGAAAATAGTTATGAACAATACACAAGAACGCAAATCTAGCAAACAGAAACAGTCATTTCCTCTTGCTGATATTGGTACTCCTAAAGTACCAATTCGCAAAACTAAAACTCAAAATCAACAGTCTGAATTACTTAGCGACTGGGAACACGCGAGTTAATTTATGAGATGGTTTTTACTGCATCTGTCTGAACTATAATTTGTAGTGATTTTGGTGATTATCATGATTTAATTATCGTAATCATTTAATCAAAATAATCCAATTAATTACAGTTTAGACAATAATCAAATAAGGTAGGGTAAGCCGGGGTAAAAATATAGAGATAATTTGGATGACTTTTATGATTTAGAGTTACACTTAAGAAAATCATATACAATCACACTACATAACTTTATTACAAAAATTAAAGAAATCGGACAAATCATAGTTCAGATTATGTTACCATTTGTCAATTGGTAGAAAATCAGGGTTATAAAAATGCAAAATGGCGACCAAAATCTGATTATTTTGATGATTTATATACTTACCGTCTATTGGACAATCAATCGCATGATTGCATCTATAGACGATATAGTAAAAGTTGATTTCCAAAAAGGTGCTGTTGATAATCAATTAAAAGAACAAAACCTCCAAGATACAGTGGGTATTTCCTTTAAAACAGGTACTTATGGTTTAGATAAAGTACAAAATGATCTCAAAGAATTATCCATGAGTATTGAAAATAAATCAGACAGTATTGCTGTATATATTGACTGGGATAATAGTTCTTTTGTGGTTGAACATAGCAAGCAGTCGCGGCGGGTAATTCGCAAATCTCCTGATTTAACCCGCGATTTAGCTATACCCCAAGTGCCGACAATTATCGCCCCTAAAAAGACAATTTCTGAAAATGTCACCGCTGAGGATGTTTTTCAAAGAGATAAAGAATCAGGAGTCTATAAACCAGCTTCACCTTTAATTAATATTGCTGCCATCAAAAAAGATGATAAGAAAAAGAAGTTATACAAAGATTTTATAGATGGCAAAAAAGATTTAGAATTTTCCTTACAACTTGTATTGCGAATTTCAGAAATCAGAGCCGGTATTGCACCGGGAATAAATGTTCCTCCAGTGTCAATTATTAATTGTCCTTTTACTATTAAAAAAATCCCTTGGACCTACGCTTTACCTTGGAATAAAAAGTAATCTATCTGAGTCTTGCGATTTTCATGTAATTAAAAGTAAACTAGAGAAAGAGAGAGTAGGCGTAGGCAGTTGCAGATTAGTCATTCAGACTGGTTTGAGGAAAGTCCGGGCCCCCGAAAGACCAGACTTGCTGGATAACGTCCAGTGCGAGTGATCGTGAGGATAGTGCCACAGAAAGATACCGCCAGTCAATTTATTGGTTGGTAAGGGTGCAAAGGTGCGGTAAGAGCGCACCAGCAGCGTCGAGAGGCGTTGGCTCGGTAAACCCCGGTTGGGAGCAAGGCCGCAAGGAACTACGGTTGGTCTTTTACCGGTTCCGCTGAAAAAGAGCCGCTAGAGGTGTTTGGTAACAAGCATCCCAGATAGATAACTGCCCTCGTAAGAGAACAGAACCCGGCTTACTACCGACTCTCTCTTTTTAAGCGAATTATGGATTTTTTATTTTCCATAGTTCGTTTTTTCGCGTGAACCGATCGCTCTATGATAATTAAGTATAGATAACCTGGATATGCTCACGCAATTTATCAAGTTTGAATTGTCAAAAAGGGTGAAAAAACTATAATGGTAAACAAGCAATAAAACGGATTTTCGCTTTATGAATTTCAACATAGATTTAAAAGAGCTTGCCCGTAGAGAAAGTGAACAAGTAGAATGGAAAGAAAATGGAGATGATATTAAGATTGCCGAAGGCATAGTAAAAACTATTTCTGCATTTGCCAACGACATTGCCAATGTTGGTGGGGGATATGTTGTTTGTGGAGCAAAAGAGATAAAGGACGAGCATGGTTTTCCCAAAATTCAATATACAGGTCTGAGTGCCAACCAATTAAAAGAAATCGAAGGTAAGGTAACTAGATATTGTCAGAATTATGTTGATCCTGCCATAATACCTCGTATTGTGGAAATCGAAAACCCAGAAAATAACAGCACCAGAATTTTAGTATTTGTAGTTTTACGGACTCGTTATGCCCATATATATAGAGACGGAGAAACTTCTAAATATTATGTTCGTATCAGCCGAGAAACTAAAGAAGCCAGAAATGGTGTTTTGAGGCAGTTATTAACAGAAAAACAAGAAATAGAGTATTTTGATAAACGGACAAATACTCGTGCTACAGAAGCAGATATTGATATACTTGTATTTAGAGATAGTATGCAGGAAATGGGGTTGCTTTTTCCTGAGAAATCATTAGAAGATTATTTTTCTGATAGAGAACAAATAGCAGAATTGGTTTCTCCATTGTTTGTAAGCACAGATTTAGATCGTATATTGCGTCCTAGAAATTTTACCTTATTAATGTTTGGGAAAAAAACAAGTATTACCTCCAAGTTTCCAGAAGCATATACTATTTTATCAATATATAAAGGGATAGATCGCAGTGAACAAACAGCAGAACGTTACACTTTAACGGGAACAATTGTTGAGCAAGCTAAAAGATCCATAGAATTATTAAATACTCAAGCCTATACTGCATTTGATAAAACAAGTAGCAAACCAAATCAGGTTAAGTATCCCATGCGTGCTTTACAAGAAGCAGTAATTAATGCTATTGTTCACCGTGATTATGAAGTACCTGAACCAATCAGAATCACAGTATTTG
>Ga0208358_1000594_pt1 | contig 12600 bp, 5 predicted proteins | sample LakMenEpi10Aug09_FD_150685 | JGI IMG/M metagenome (GOLD analysis project Ga0208358, IMG submission 150685) | Freshwater microbial communities from Lake Mendota, WI - 10AUG2009 deep hole epilimnion (SPAdes) | ecosystem: Environmental > Aquatic > Freshwater > Lake > Epilimnion/Euphotic zone ... | reverse complement strand
TCGGAATTGGAAATACAACTTCTTGGAGGAAGAATTTTAGGTTCAGGATGAAGTATTTGGTGATGGAAATTGTCACAATTTTCAGCACAAATCAGTCCGGACTGAGAAAAACGATAAGGACATTTTTCAGGGCTAAAGAAATGCACATTAGATAAACAAACTGGGCAAAGATTGTGAAACATAACTAAAAGCCATTTTTGATGGTGGGTCATCACAGCAAAAATAGGGCACAGAATTAAAAAATGAATTTCTTTAACATGACAAGATGCAATAGGACAGCGAGCATAGTCTAATCCACTATGGACACCATAAGAACAAGAATGGCTATGTACCCGAGAAGAAGCAGCCGGGGGCTCCACATTCTGAGGAGGAGGCTCCAGAGAAACCACAGATCCAGAAGTAGAAGGAGGAGCCACTGAAGGAGGAGCAGAAGGATCCACAGTAGAAGAAGCCGTGATGAGAACAGAAACAGGAGCAGAAGTAGGAACAGGAACTGGGACCACAGTGGAAGCAGAAGGAGCAGGAGCGAAGACCACTGGGGTTGGAGCAGTAAAGACAGAAGTGGGAGCAGCTGATGGAGCGGCTGGAGCACAGGAGTAGGAAGGTGGAGTCTCCAGGCTCCTGGAAGGCCCAGCAGAAGGACCAGGAAGGACCTGGTACTGCTCCACAGGATAATATCCATAATCCACTGGATAAGGCATGGACATCATGGGATAGCTGATGATGGTCCCTGGCTGATTTACAGGATAACTTGGCTGATAGGCGATAACGGTCCTCTCAGCTCCAGGGGCTTGATCAGCAGAAGAGAAGGAAGGCATTGAGTAGCCCTCTGCACCTCCCCAAGATGCCATGATGAACGTTTAGGAGGCCTGGACAAACAGACTCTGCACAAAGATGATGCCAGCCAGGATAACTGACAGGCCGGAGCAGAAGTCACAGGCAAAATCCAGAAGGTCAATCAAATCTGACAATATAGCAGACACCGTTTGCCAAGATTTGATATCCAGAGATAGAAGAAACTCCAGAAGATCACCAAACTGAGGCGAGATCATCTGGGAGGGGCTTTGATCCAACTGAGTCCCAAGGGAGCTCCATATAGATGAACAGGAAAGCAACCCCTCCCCCCCCTTCACCTATACAAATTAGTAAGACAACAGATCTCTGTCTACCACCTGCTGGGTTTGTAAGTGCAAAACCCGCAGGCGATTTCAGTGATCTACTCTAAACAGGGTGAAACTGGAGTTGTCAAGAACCCATTCGAAACAAAAATTTTGTTAGCAACATTAATTACACTAATTGTGATTGAAATTGATTGTCTATATTAATTATCTGCTACCTAATTAACAATAAAAAAATCATAATGATGTGTAACAATTTATTGTATGCTTAGCTACTGTGATTAGCAAACCATTAAATAAAACAACTAATGTGGATATAAATAATTTATTGTTCACTAATATAACATTATAATTATTATCTCGTGACTATTATAACTACTGTAATTGTCATCAAAACAACAGTATATTATTGTCTGCGAAATAATTTTATTTGTTCTTGTGGAAGAAGGGGATAGTGTACAAGGCGAGCCCAATTTAGAGACTTGTGAAAATTAACATCTCGCCGAAACCCTAATCCAGATTAACAATACCCCCCCCCCCCCCCCCTCACAGATGCCTATGAACAAGGCAATACAAGCCCTACATATGTGACTCATAGAGAGAGGGCAAATATACAATGGTGAATACAGACGATATGTAAGTACATGAATACATGCCAATGCGAATACAATATAGTAGAAACCTACGAGGTAACTGTATTACGTATAGGTTATTGGACTCTGGCCTTGTCCAGCTGAAAGAGAATAAATAGAATATTTATTAATCTTTCACAGGAAAGGATTAAGGTAAAGGAGGAGAAGATTATGTAAAGGATAGAAAGAGTGAATCAGGACATTATGTAATCCCCATAGGGAAAGTCAATGAAGATCCCCCCCCCCCCCTCTCCCAGGCAGAGGTGAAAAGATACAATCTGCCTGGGTTTAAAAGGAACATTTAGAATCCCCCCCCTCCCCACAGGCAGAGGTGAGAAGGTACAAACTGCCCGAGTTTAAAAAGAACATTTGAGACTCCCCCTCTCCCCACAGGCAGAGGTGAGAAGGTGCAAACTGCCCGAGTTGAAAAAGAACATTTGAAAGATCCCCCCCCCCTCCATAAGATAGGAGGTGAAAAGGTACAGGAGAGACCTGGTCAAAAAGAACATTTGTAAGAAGGAGGAAAAGTTGAAAAGGTACAACTTTGGCCAGGGTTAAAAAGAACATTTAGCCTCATGCAAAATTATGCTAAGTGCCAGAAAACAAACGTTTTGCAAGAAAACGTTTGCTGCTTCAGGGCTGCTATAAAAAGGGCTGCAAATTGCAACAGATTCAGATTCCTCTCTGACTCTCACCGAGTCCCTCTCTGTTGTAGTCCCTCTTTTATAGCCCTCCCTAGGAAGCCCCTAACACAAAAATCGATAAGTCCCATCGTGCTTGAATTGTAGGTAATCGTACTAAGATTGCTTAACTACAAATCAGGAAACTTAGAAAAGTGACAAGTTCTCTTGCCTGAGAACTGAAACTTTAATAAGTTAGCGGCTGAATCTTTGAAGTCTTCGCTGAGTCCGGAACCATAGTGTTTTCTACGTTCTCGCAGACTTTTGAGAGAAAAGATTCATCAGTCGGATCTTAAATATTTTAAGAGAAGTCTGAAGTTTGACCAGAAGTTAGATCGAGCCCAGGTCCTGGCGTCTCTCTAAGTTCTGTAGGTATCTGAGGGTCTCCCCTTGTTACCTTGTAGCGAACTATCTCCCCATCCCATAGGATTAATTGTTTGAGAAAAGCCATTGGCGCAAGAGGTCCGAATCTCACCTCACCTTCCCTTTAAGTCCTGTAAAATCACAAAGAACTCAAACAAAATCAGAGGCCGAGACTATCATATAACAGAGTGCAGAGAACACAGTGATTAATGAAGAGTGATTAAACCATTGAAAGACTGGAGCTCTTTCCCCTCTTCCCAGGCAAGCGGATTTTATATATTCTTTTAAAATTATATTTTATTTATTGTGTATATAAATATATTTTATGTGTAAAATTTAATTTGTGTTGAAAATATTTTATTATTAAATAAAATTTTGAACTTGTACATTCTGAAGTTTTGATTGGTAAAATAGTTTAATCAATCTCGTGACACCTTCCCTCCTTTTATTCCTATCCCCAAACCCAACCGATCCCTATCCCATTTTCCTCCTCCCTGTTTAAACCTCCTCCTGTTTATTTTAACACCAAAGAGTTTGAGAAGCTAGAGCGCAGACCCCGTACGGCAAAAGAGCATTCCTGAAAAACCACTGAACCACTGAACCAACAGGAGACTTTCCTTTTACCCTAAAAATCCCCTGAAACAGCTCTTGTGAGACCATCCCTTTATCCTAAATCTTCTTGAGTACATCCCTGATCAGTTTGTATGGTAAAGAGAATAGGTACGGGTACCTTAACATTGTTTTCAGGTTCCTTTTAGGTACAAAAGAAAGTACATATTACACAGTTGCCACTGGCAATAGCGACGCGAAGGTATTGCCAGCTAATACAGACACAATAACACCAGCGGTCTGTCAGTCAGAGATTTTGACACATTGGTAACTGAGTCCCTACAAAGATACTGGGTCTAAATAACCCGTCACCTTTACACTGGTGCACCGATCCGTGTGTACAAACTCACGCTTTAAAACTCTTAAACCGAGGAGTAACAACTTCGTCATTCCTTGTATTGCTGAGTGAAGGAAGGGTGTACATCTAGAACTTCTTTGAAGTCCTATCGTCCATCTGATTTCCTGTTCAGCATAGGAAGATCACCTGAATTAGAAAAAATTCTATTATTCAAAGTCAAACTCAGAAAAAATTCAAACAAATTAAAAAATTCTAAGAGAAATTTTGGGAGTCAGTTCAAAAAGTCGTCTTTAAATAAAAATGGAGCTTATTCAAACAGCAATGCGCCGTAGCCAAAGTCGAGAATCAGCAAGATCAGGAAGATCTGCAGAAGGTACCCAAACACGACATGGTTCTGCTCCAAAGGATCCTACATTAAACATGGGTGTAACAGAAAATTATGACGATAATTATTCAGTCCCCGGCTCAGAAGAATCAATGTTCCCAGAAAATTATGAGCAAACAAAGAATGACCCCATTGGAAAAATTCTCTTAGACATAGCCCACGATCAAACCATGCTTGCTAAGCGTTGTAAATTGGAAAACATGAGCGTTAATATACACGAGCTATGTGACAATTTTGAAAAATTTATGGAATTAGGTGAGAAACAAAGACAACACCATAGTGTGCGAACACAAGAAGAAATGGAACAACGCTTAATAAAGAAGAAACTAAGCAGTCATTTAATCAATCAAGCTTTTCGCCCCCCAGCTTTTGCAAAAACACCAGCCCTGACTTCAATAGGTAAAACATCAGATATATTAAAATTGTTTCCCCATCGCAACAATAAATTTTCGGGCCATCCTAAAGACAGTTTAAGCCTCCTAGAATTCATAACTTCATTAAATGCGGCTCAAGAGCAGGCCCAGTTAACGGAAAAAGAATTTAGGAATATGCTTTTAGCATGTACCACGGGGCCAGCCCATCAGTTTTTAATTGATTGGATGGAAGACAATGATGAAGACATGGCAAGTACATACCACCAACTGGCACTAAGATTTGATAACAGAATGACTGCGGAAGAAGCGAAAAAGGAATTATTTAATTACAAGGCTCCTAGGGACAAGACCCTAGCGCAGATTGAGAGCCATATAATGTCTTTGGCACACCGGGCAAGTACCATCTACCAACCAGGAGAAGCCAGAAAACAAGCAAGAGACCTGGAGAGTTGCGATACTTTAATAAGGTGCCTACCTCCGGCGTCATCAGAAATGGTAAGAAAGGTACATGGAGAACTCTGCACAGAACTGGGAAAACCATGCTCCGCCACAGACTTATCAAGGGCGCTACACAATTTAAGACATTCAATTGATGCGGATATAAAATTGCATGGATCTGCAGACTCAAGAAATAGACAAAGATACCCGGCAAGAGCTCACCATAAAAACAAAATAAATTCATATTCAAGCTATGGTATAACAACAGCGGCATTACCGCTATCGCCCCCTAATGCGCCTACGCGTGGTTCTACACAGCCCGCGAGGGGAGCGTACAGAACGAACTCTGGACAAAGAAGGTCTTTTCCGCCTTCAAATGGCCCTAGGAACACAAGAGGTGGACCTAGGAGGGGTAAAGCACGAGGCAACCCTAGACGACAAATGCAAATTACAGGCTGTTCATTGTGTGGGCAGAAATCACACAAAACACACGCATGTCCGAATATGCGTACAGCTAGCGGGAAAAGAATACAAGTTCATCCCGTACAAGGTACCTGTGGGCTTTGTCCAGGCAGTCGTAAAAATACTTTGCATCACCCCCAACCATTATGCCCGTACAAAGTAAATGGTTGTTTACATGGAAAATGAGATGATGCTGCTGGCAGATCGGATTTAAATAACCACAAGGAAAGGGAACAAGAAAAAGAGAAAATTCAAGAAAATTCGGAAAATTTAATGACTGATATAAATGCCAGACTAATGAAAATGGCAGGTATGGAAAAGGTATCAGCAAAAACAACCTTGGTGGTAAGTATATTTAACAGCCAGCTACAGGGAGAGTTCCCTCCTAACAGTATATATTCGGCGAATATCAGTGATCGAAAACAGTATGCTCCATTCTATATAAATAAATTTAGAGTCATTGGATTGATTGATTCTGGAGCTGATATGTCATGTATGCAAGAATCGTTACTGAGAAAAATACTGCCGAGGAACAAATGGAAATTCGATCAACCTCAAGAATTAATAAGTGCATCTGGAGATACCATGACCGCACTAGGAAATTTGGATATTGACATATTTTTATCGCCGAATACAAAACCGATACAAACAACTATATGTATCATACCAGATATACCAAATACCCCGGATTTCATATTCGGGATGAACTCACTGGCAAAAGGAAAAGCAGTGATTAAAACATCTGGAAAGGACAACAAACCAGAGCTAATATTTGAATATCCAAACTATGTGGAACACAAGGTGTACCACTATTCCCCTACTGAACAAGAAACATGTCTCGGTTTCTACAGTTTGAAACCATATGAAACAAAAACTATTGACATGGAACTAAACCCAGCTGCTGCCGTAGTAAGATCTGACATAATCTTAATCACCAGCCCAACTCTTAAAAAGGTAAATATTTTTCCTACCAGGGTGGGCATAGAGTTCGATTATAAAAAAGATTGTTACACAGCAGAGGCCTTAGTTTCAAACCTAACCTCTCAACATATTAAAGGACATGTATGGGGACATTTTGAAATAATAACAAATAAATCCAGTATCCCTATCAATCATGAAGATACCGGAAATCTAAAGAGAATATTGAAAGAACATCCCTTCGGAAGAGAAGTACTATGTTCAAATTTAAAAGAGGAACCTACTTTCCCATTTCTAACAATAAGTAAAGTAAGCTTCAAACAGAATCGCTTTAATGAAAATGAAGATGAGAAAATAATCGATTTTGATCCAAAAAATACAATAATGCGAGGAGAACCAGATTACACTGGAGAAGTGGAAATAACAGATGACTTAATCGATCCTAAAGGAATAGAACTACCGACTCAGGTATTTGCTAATGCAGCTGAAGCTATCAATTTGGATAGCTATAATGAAGAAATTCGACCATTTATTAAGGAAATATTTATAGACAAATACCCAGAAGTAGTCGCTCTGCATGCAATTGATGCAGGAGACCTAAGCTTAACCCTAGGTCTAACTCAAATTCGACTACGACCGGGAGAAGTCCTACCACGGTGTAAGCGAATCTTTCATATGTCGCCTACTGACACTCGTCATTTATCGGATATATGCGACTTACTGATAAAGTTTGGTTATCTAATAAAAACTCCTATGGAAGCCAGTAACACACACCTTTATGGTATGGCATCCTACTTAGTAACCAGATCAAAACCAGGAACTCTAGGAAGACTGGTAGTGGACTACTCTCCTATTAACAGCCTTATCCAATCCCCGGCTAATATTATACCGGATATAAATAATACCTTACAATTCCTATCTGGTAAAGCATTATATACCAGTCTAGATTTAAAACAGGCCTACTTAAGTTTAAAAGTAGATGAACAAAGCAGAGTCCTATCAACTTTCCTAACACCTACAGGAAGCTACCAATGGACCTCAGTACCTACGGGGATGGCAAATTCCCCAGCCTATTGGGCTGATGCCAGTGAGAAGATGATACATTCAGAACCAGTATTGGATAAGGAAGGAAAACCTGTTTATGAATGTAAAGGAGTAGTAAAACTAAAGAAAAGCCCACTACCTTTTGTCAAGCATTATTTTGACGACATCCTAACGACCTCCCTCCTAAGAGAAACTTTCCATGAAACTTTAATTTTGCATTTTCAAATTTTGGAACAGTTAATCAAAAGACTGGCCTTTCATGGAAGCAAAATATCCATACAAAAAAGCGATTTTGCAAAGAACAAAATCTGCTTTCTCGGATGGTATGTGAGCAATAATTTTGTTATTGCGGATCCAAGAAGGATCGAAAAAATTGAAAAATTTATTTTTCCGGAAAGTAAAAAGTCAATGAGAAGTTTCTTAGGATTGGTGAACTCACTAAGGAGAGTCATACATTTAAAAATCTTGGAAGATGCTCACATTTTGACACCATTGACAAGCAGTACAAAGCCATACAAACCGACCAAAGAACATAGAGAGGTTTTCGAAAAGGTCAAAAGGGCACTAATTTCACAACCATTGTTTAACAACTTAGTAGATGAAAAAGCGCCTAAATACCTTTGGGTCGATGCCTCCACAGGATCAGGTGTAGTTGGAGCAGTGCTTGCCCAACGAAAGCAGGGAGTGCCAAATGAAAAAGTGGTTCCCCCATGCTTAGACCTTGACGATCCTGCACATAGAATAATCTTTGATCGAAGTTTAACATATGAGCCAGTCAAAGTTTATGACTCATTGCCAATAACTTTGCCAAAGCCAACAGAGATTACAACCATCTCGCCAGACATCTCAGAAAGAGGAAAATATCATAATTTCACCGATGAAAATATTCATGATTCATTTTTTCTCAGTGCTGCCTCTATATTAGCGGTTTACAATTGCAAGCCAGTACAGAAAACAACTGACTTAAGAGAATTAGCAGTTAAGGAAGTAAAGAAAGGAGTGTTGGGATTAAAATTAAGAGATTTCCAATTTAATAACAATTATATGATGTACAAAGATTATTTGGAAAACTTCAAGAGAGGACTGGTTGGAATTGATGAAAACTTTTTCCTCATTGAAGCATTTGCAATAGCATTATACCGACCAGTAATTTTAATCTCCACATTAAAACAGCACCAAGAAAATCCCATCCTAAAATTCAACAATGAATCAACAAAACCGCCCCTCATATTCGCGGTTTATAAAAATGAAGGAAAGATATACTTCATGCCATTCTTTTTCAATAAAAATGTGGCATTCATTCTTTCTGACTTGTACCATAAAATAGAAATAATTGCCTACTGTTCTAAAACAATTCCTGACACAATGTTACATGCAGGAATTTTAACACAAGAATTGGTAGCAATTTTATTTGCCCTGAAATCGCTCAATAGATTTTTGTCATCAGCTGATGTCACATTATTGACCGATTCAAAATGCCTGTATTATCTATTTAATGGAAAAGTGCAAATGTCATGTGCTAAAACAACAAGATGGTGTGTCAAACTTTATACCGACCATCAAAATGTAAAGGTCAGATTTGTCAAATCGGCCGAAAACCTAGCCGACTTTTTGACACGTGAAGGATTACCAAAAGGAGATCTAGAAAAATATGATTTAAAATCTGCAAATGTCCTGGATTTCTTTGATGAGCTACCCAAAGAAGAATTTACATTGTCAGAATGGGCACAATATTGCCAAGACCACCCGGAATTTTTGACAATTAATAGAAAAGAAGATAAGAAAAGGATTTACACGAAAAAGTCGAATCCTACAGAGGAAGCCACCATCAAGAAACTAGTACTATCAATCAGGCAAGGCCTAGAAAATATCAAAGACATTGTGACACCACTGGAGATTCTAAAAGAAAGGCTCTCTAGAGCAGAAATAATAAGAAATCAAAAACGAGAATTCCAAAATATCTACACACAATGTCTATCTGGAGAAAATTTTGAATATGTGGATGAACATAACCGAGGAAATTTAAAGTATAAACTGGTATCGGACCTACTAATGGTAAATGTGAATTTCTATAAAATATTATTGCCACCCTCTATGATTGGACTTTTGTTAAGTTTCACTCATTTATTGGGCCACAAAGGAGTATCGAAAATGATGGCTGACTTAGAATCTTACTATTTTGAAACAAAATACAGTATCGTTAAAAGATTTGTTCGATCCTGTTATGCGTGCTTTCTAAGCCATAGATCAAGTAGACGCTCAAAATTGGGCGTATACCCGATACCTAAAAGAGGAATGGAAGAAGTGGCAGTCGATTTGGTCGAATGTTTAAATAAAGTAAATGGATTCTCCCATTTAATGATAACAAAATGTGCCTTAACAAATTTCACCTTAATACACCCCTTGGAAACCAAATCGGCAAGGGAAGTGTCCCGATTATTTCTGAATGCGGTTCTAGTACCATTCGATGTACGGCGTATTCACCAAGATAATGGCAAAGCATTTAGGGCCCACGACTGGTTGGAGCTCATGAGCTTATTTAGCGTCACAGTGATCAATACGTCAGCGATAAATCCTGAAGCGAGAGGTTTCGTAGAACGGACTGTCGGGCTTGTTAAATTGATGATGAAAAAGTATTTAGCAACCGCCAGTTCCGGGACCTTGTACTGGGACATGATCACATATGCCGTAAATAAAGTCATGAACTATACCAAAGATCCAAATACGGGACTGACCCCGGCGGAAATGATTTTTGGAAGCGATAATACGGGACCAGGATTTTTGAAAGGAGAAAACCTCGCCCCACCCCACTACTCAGTGCAAAATAATAAGGTGAAATTAGAAAATCTAAATAAGGAACTAAAAGAAATGGTAGAATATGCCACAGACAAGTGGACACAAATGAAAATAGCCACAAATGAGCGATTAAATAAAAATAGAGTAGTGAAGAAATGGAAAGAAAATGATGTTGTCTTCGTACTTGATCGATTACAAGTACCAGGCAACACCAGGCCGTTAAAATTGAAATTTAATCCCTCCCCTTACTTGGTAGTAAAATGCCTCTACAGCACAAGTTTATTAAGAAGGTTATCAGATAATTTTATGGCTCTTTACTCAAACGACCATATTAAAAAATACAATGGGGCGGATCCGCTTTTTGCGACGGTTCCGCCCGAAATATCAAAAATATTACTCAACAAATTTGAAGATTTTCTGGCAGAAGATTTTACTACCATAACAAAATTTGATAATTTTGAAATACCAGAAGGAATTCCTTTATATGACCCCCAAGATGAATGGAAAAACTATTCACAAAAGGAGGAATTCCAAGATGAAAATAACGGTTTGGAAGAAGAAACACCAAATATGGAACCAAAAATAGGGGAAATAGAAGATGAATTTTCCCCAGAAATGCCAGAGGGCAACGATAATTCACAGGTTTTACATACAAAGGTGGACTTACCCTCTCGCTCCCTCATTGAAAAGGACCTCCAGGATCTGCAAGAAGATGCAGACGGTCCAGGTCGTCCGCTAGATGAGGCGGACCCCGAAGAGGCTGTGGATGCTCCACAGGCGAAGAGGGATGAACCTTTAAGTGACGAAGATGTGTCGGAGGATGAAAACGAAGGACGTAAATTACGATCCAACCGCACGAAAACGGTACGATTCCAACCAGAAACCAGATACCGTACCAGATACCGTAAATAAATTACACGGTACGTAATTCACTAGCCTCACACCACATCGGTACCGCTAAATACCGTACCGATCTTGTCACTTCATAACAAAAAATTTTAATAAAATTTTGTAACTTTCACAGGTGAGTAACGGGTGGGTGCCCTTACATCTTGTTCAAGCTCAAGATATAGGCAGCTAAAATAAAAACTCCCCCTCCCCCTCACAGGCACCTACTGAAGAAATTCCCCCCCTCCCCCGCCTTTCTCACGGAAAGGAAAGGAGCCCTGAGAAGGCACCTATACTCTACTACTGTTCTGCTATCCTGCTCAAAATGGAAAAATTTTAAATCCTGTACCCTCACAAACTGTTAAAAAACACAATTTGGTGCGCTGAGTTCAAAAAGAACATTCTAAAATGAAGTCAAAAGATACAAAAATCAGAGGGGTTAAAAGGTGCAAAATAGAAAAATATATATACAGTGAAAGAAGACAAGTCAAAAAATACAAATTTAGGGGGTTAAAAGACACAAATGAAGATATATCTATATCGCAGGAAACAGTGTCAAAAGATACAAAGAAACCCCAGTCCACAAGTTAAAAGGTACACTGCAGAACAGAGTCAAAAGGTACGAAGAAAACCCCAGTCCCTGAGTTAAAAGGTACATTGCAGGACAGTGTCAAAAGATACAAAGAAACCCCAGTCAAACTGCACACAGGTGAAAAACCCCAGTCAAAAGTGTGCACTGGAATAGAAAAACCCCAGTCCAGAGACACAAGAAAAACCCCAGTCCTCAAGTCAAAAGGTACACAGAGGAAAGCAGGTTAAAAGGTGCAAAAGCAACGCTTATGCAACTCAAATTATACAAGCCTCCCCCCCCCTCCTCCACTAAATTAGATAACAGCGCTGCATACTGTTATGTAATAGGGGGCAGAAAAGACAGAGTTCAGAAGGAACATTTGTCAGAGGCAGGTTAAAAGGAACATTTGGGAGCTGGAGTCAAGAAAAACATTTCGAAATGGAGTCAAAGAGAACATTTCAAGACAGGGGTTAGAAGATACAAGACCCAAGCAGGGGTTAGAAGATACAAAAGCGCCAGCGGGTTAGAAGGTACAAAATCCCCACATGCCTATAAATACATTAAACAGGCCCTCTTCAAGTCGCAGTATCTTCAGAGGAGTCCACGTGAGAACCGTGCATAGCTCTAGCACAGTTTTGGCTCCACACACACACCCCACCGCTAAGTGTGAAAAATGGCTGCTGCAGACAACACCAACGGTAATTACATTCTTATTTTGCTAAAAACTGCAGAGAAAAATGCGCTTAAACTCAAACTAGCGCATAAAGCCGCCATTAGAGCGATACATTCAGAGCGATATTTTCATGAAAACTTCAAGAAAAGAGGATTAAATTTTCGGAGATAAGTGAAAGAAAATATGACGCTGAGATCAGGAAAATATCGCACTGAAAATGTCGCTTATCGCTTATCCACATGTCTAGAAAGAGATTATTTTCGTGCAAAATTAAAGCTAACGGAAAGGAAAAGGTGCGTTAACGGAAAGGCATGCAAAAACGGACTAGAAGACTAGACAAACACAAGCAAA
>Ga0208358_1000591_pt1 | contig 12646 bp, 10 predicted proteins | sample LakMenEpi10Aug09_FD_150685 | JGI IMG/M metagenome (GOLD analysis project Ga0208358, IMG submission 150685) | Freshwater microbial communities from Lake Mendota, WI - 10AUG2009 deep hole epilimnion (SPAdes) | ecosystem: Environmental > Aquatic > Freshwater > Lake > Epilimnion/Euphotic zone ... | reverse complement strand
AGCCAAAGCCCTGGTGGAGAAAGGGGGCCAAGCGGGATTAGGCGTTAGGCGTTAGGGGAACAGCCAAACAGCCCCACGCGCTGCATCAGCGTTCATGAGCGTTCATCAGCGGTCAGATGTTTTTCATCAGCGTTTATCAGTGTTCATCAGCGGTTAAAAAAACGCACACTATTGAAAGCCGGCTTTGCGCTTCGCGACGAATGCCTCTAAGCCTTCGATGGCCGATTCGGTACTACAGGCCGTGGCCAAGACCGCCGCTCCGCTCGATAGATTCATCAACAGCGATTCTCCCACCATCTCGTTGAGCAACCGCTTACCAAGCTGCAGCGACTCAGGAGAACTCTCGGCAATCTTCATCGCCCACTCATTGGCCGCTGCCCAAATCTGGTCCGAATCCACCTCGCGATGCGAAAGCCCAATCGCTAAAGCGCTCTTTGCATCCATCGATTGACCACCTAATACCATCCGCGATGCAAAACTCGCTCCCAATCGGAAAGCCGCAAGCGGCACTGTCAGCCCCGATACCAATCCATGCCGCGACGAAGGGACCTCAAATGCCGCCTTGGGACTCGTTACCACCAAATCGCAAGCCAATACCATCGTCATGCCAAAACCCAACACGGGCCCATCGATGGCCGCTATGATCGGTTTGGGTAACCTGAGCATCGCTTCGACGAGCTCTTGTAGCTCTGAAGCGACCTGCTGCCATAGCTCGATCGCATCGCGTTCGACGCTAAGCGATTGCCACTCCTTGAGATTCACTCCAGAGCAGAACGTCGAGCCTGATGCTGTGAGGATCACCCCGCGAACGGATTTGTCCTGATGGAAGTCCGACAGAGCATCGATCATCTGATGGATCATCTCCCGCGACATAGCATTGCATGTCGCAGGAGCATCAATGAGTATGGTTCCACTCGGGGCGGACTTCTTTAGCCTGATCACTGCTTGGTCTGAAAACCTTGTTGCTTTTGAATCGTCGAAAACCAATCGCGGATCAGTGAAGAACTCTCGAGGTTCGAGACGTTCTGGACACCACCGGTATTGGGTGCTGCAGAGAAGCTCAGCATCAAGTCTTCATCGGAGGGCGAATACGAAAGCACTTTGACGACATAGTAAATCTCCTTGGCCGCATCGGGCGCGACAAAGGTCGTGCCTGGCTCGGCCGAGAAGACTTTCTGCATGAACGCATCATCCACAGGCTTGAGATTCTCGACGTTGCTCAGTTGGATATCGACATCGGCAACCACTGGATTGAGCCAAGTAAACGGCGTTGGTCGTACGATCTGATTTCGATCCGTTTCGCTTTCGAGGGCTTCTGCAAGGGAGTTTGCTGTCGCTTTTGCCGCAATGGACTTTGCCATCGCATCGGCCTTCTCAGCGGCCCGCTGCAACTTCCAAACGTTCATCACCGACTCCTTGGCCGTTTCGTAAGAGGGAGTCGAAGCGTCCTCGTGTTGCCTCTTCCAAAACAGAAAACGGGTCAGCAATGCGGTGCTTTGAAGGGGTACGTACAAATTCCCAAGGTTGTCTGATTGGCTCGGGGTTGGCCGCACACGGATAAGACTTGGGAACTCAAAGGGTTGCATTCTCGGCCCTCGAGTCACTCGAGAGCGACCGATCGGCAAAGTCACTGCGGTGCGAACGTCCATGAGTCCGGTTCGACCATACTCGAATCCAAACTTGTCTGCGATCTGTTGGAGATCCAAGGGCGCTGGCTCTTTCATGGAAGTGTCTTTTTCAGCGATGGCTCGTTGCCAAGCTTGCCATTCGGAGGCGTAGACTTCCATCGTTTCTCGAATCTCATTGCAGCGCTCATCGAGCACCTTGAATGCAGATCCTGCAGCCATCTGCCTTGCAAGCATGTCTTTAACTTCTTCGAAACTCTGCGTGCGCATCGGGACTTGCGGCGCAGCAGGTTCTTGCGGATTGCCTGGCGTGGTAGCGGGTGTTGTCGCCGGTAGATCCACTGGGGTGACTTCGGCTTGCGGAGCCCCTTCGGGCTTGGCTTCTTCCTTAGGCTGCTCTTCTTTAGGTGGCTCTTGTTTGGCTGGCTCAGCGGCAGGCTCGGTAGCAGGCGCTGGGTCTTGGAAGGACACCAAGCGAGTCTTTTGAGTTGCACTCACAGAGGATTGTGGGTTTGCGGGTTCTTTAGGCTCATCGGTTCCGGGATTCTCAAGCGTCGGAGGGAGATTTGTAGCGGGTTGATCTGGATTGGCTTTTGGCTCCTGCTTTTCCTGCTGCATCTTTTCTTGAAGGGCTTTGGTTTCCTCTTCGGTCAGTGGAACATCGAAGGCTTTTTCTTTGGCGCGGCGATCGTATTCGGATCGCAGGAGCTCTTCGGGAATCTTGCCTTTCTCTTCTTCGATGATCTTTTCGATATCGCAGGCGATGAATTCGAAGTCGGCCATATCAGGTGTCATGAAAGCCGGTTCGGTGAGAATCGGTTGGCTGATTCGCGAGATGTCCTTGCCCTTGTCAAAGAGGTCTCGAAGTTCTTTCTCGGTCGGCTTGCTGTCGACGCTATCCTCAAAGTTGTTGACAAACACTGGGTAAGCTTCGATCGAGGCGCGACGTTTGAAGCGGGTGAAGTACTGCCAGTTCTTGCTCGGTGGATTCAAGAGGGCAGTTGGCGCACCCATCGCATTGGCTCGTTCCTCGTAGCGTTGGCCACCGTTGGCGAGCCGCAAGACGGCGTTCTTTGCAAGCTCTTCTTTCATCAGGCGGTTAAAGTCTGACAACGACATACGACCGCCGGAGACTTCCTTGAGAGTCTTTTGAATTTGTTCGCCACTGAGTTTGCCATCGACAAACTTTTGCAAGAACAGTCGGACCGATTGGTCGTCGAAGTGGATCCCCATGCGGTTGGCTTCTGCTGCCAAGATCTTGCGTTCGAGGATCGATGAAGGATCGCGGGTGTCGGGGGTGATACCTACGAGCGCGAAATCGGGACGCACCTCGGGCACTCTGGGGTATCCGCCTTTGTCACGCACATCGAAGGCCAGTCGCTTAAGAAACATATTTGCGACCGACAGTTGCCCCATTTCGACATCGAGTTGTTCGCGGCTAATCGAGCCGCCGGTCCAAGATGCGGCCGTGGAGTTTCCGCCCGGTCTGTTGCTGACTCCTTGGGAGTTGCCAGTGAACGACTGCAGCATCGGTGCGACGACGAAGGACAAGATTGCGATCAAAACCGCAGCGGCCATCCAAAACCGCTGGTTCTTACGAAAATACGAAAACGGACTAGCCATAAAAAATTTTTCCTTGAGCCGTACTTAGCCATCGGCGCCCCGGCTTTGAAAGCCGCATAGGGAACAGAGGATTTTAGGAAATCCCTGAGTCTACGCAATCGCAGAGAGACCAACGATTCACACCATTTGGGAGGGTTTTCCCCCCAACTTGCAAACCCAAGGGGGCTTGACAAAGTGCCAACCTGTGGAACACAACCCAAATCTTGCCCGTGCGCATCACCCCTTCGCTATCGAGCCGAAACTGTAGTCATCCATGAGTCAAAAGAAGTCCTTGGTCATCGTCGAATCGCCAGCAAAAGCCAAGACGATCTCGAAATTTCTCGGGAGTGGCTTCCAAGTCGAGGCCTCGATCGGGCACATCCGCGACTTGCCGGGTGGATCCAAGGAGATGCCTGCCGAACTTAAGTCCCAGCCCTGGGCCTACTTAGGTGTCAATGTCGACCAAGACTTTGAGCCTGTTTACATCGTTCCGGCGGATAAAAAGAAGCATGTAAACTTCCTGAAATCTGCTCTCAAGGATGCCAGTGCCTTGTATCTGGCGACCGACGAAGACCGCGAGGGAGAGGCTATTTCTTGGCATTTGCAGGAGGTTCTCAAGCCCAAGGTACCTGTGCGTCGGATGGTTTTCCATGAGATCACCAAGGAGGCGATCGAGGGAGCCTTGCAAGCCACCCGCGAGATCGATCAGGGTATGGTCAAGGCCCAGGAAACCCGCCGGATTCTCGATCGTCTTTACGGTTACGATGTCTCGCCGTTGCTTTGGAAAAAAGTCCGACCCGGGCTCTCTGCCGGTCGGGTTCAAAGCGTGGCGGTACGACTGATTGTCCAGCGCGAACGCGAGCGGATGGCTTTCCGCAGTGCCACGTATTTCGACCTCGACGCTCACTTGAGCACCGCTCAGGGCGAAGCGTTCACGGCTGGACTCGTGAGTGTCGCAGGGCGGAGAGTCCCGACGGGCAAAGACTTCGACTCCTCGACCGGTAAGCTCAAAGATCCCCAGTTGTTGCTGCTCGACCAAGACGCAGCGGAGGCTTTGAAGAACCGCTTGTCGAGCGAAAGTTTTACTGTAGCGAAAGTCGAGATCAAGCCATTCACCGAGCGGCCTAAGGCACCTTTTACCACCAGCACGCTCCAGCAAGAAGCCAACCGCAAGCTGGGGCTGACGGCCAAAGACACCATGCGGATCGCGCAGAGTCTCTACGAGAATGGCTACATCACTTACATGCGTACCGACTCGACCACCTTATCCAAGGAAGCCATCGCTGCGGCGCGAAGTTTGGTTCGTACCCAGTACGGTCCTGATTTCCTCTACGACACCGAACGCTCCTATGCCACGAAAGTCAAAAATGCGCAGGAAGCTCACGAAGCGATTCGTCCGGCTGGAAATACCTTCCGATTGCCCGAAACCCTCAGGGACGAACTCAATTACGATCAGTTCCGACTCTTTGACCTTATTTGGAAACGAACCGTCGCATCCCAGATGGCCGATGCCCGTAAGCTGCGAGTGATCATGACGATCCACGCTGCCGACGCGGTCTTTCAAGCCACTGGCACATCGATCGAATTTGAAGGTTTTCTCAGGGCATATGTCGAAGGTAGCGACGATCCAGCAGCAGAGTTGGCCGAGAAAGAAAAACTCTTGCCCAATGTTCAGTCCGATGAAAAGCTCAAGCTCAAGCAACTCGATGCTCTGTCGCACACCACCCAACCGCCGGCCCGTTACACCGAAGCCTCGTTGACGCAGGCTCTTGAAGAACGTGGGATTGGTCGACCGAGCACCTATGCATCGATCATCGATACGATTTTGCGAAGAGACTACGTGTTCAAAAAAGGCAACGCTCTGGTGCCAAGCTGGACGGCTTTCGCTGTGATTCAGTTGATGGAAGACCATTTTCCTTCGCTTGTCGATTATCAATTCACTGCCGACATGGAAGACTATTTGGATCAGATCAGCCGCAATGAAAAAGAGAACCTCACTTATCTCCAGGAGTTTTACTTTGGCGATGATGTCAACGAGCAAGACGCTGCCCCTGGAGGGATAGGGCTCAAGCCGTTGATTTCCCAAAAAGTTACCGAGATAGATCCCAGGAACGCTTGTTCGTACTCCCTGGAATCGTCCGATCAAGAGCGATTGGCAAGTGGCGGGCAAGACAAGGTCGTTGTCCGGATCGGTCGTTACGGGCCTTATATTGAACAAGGGGAGCGCCGAGCAAGTATCCCCGAGGATATGCCTCCGGATGAACTCACCTTGTCGATGGCGGTCGAACTGCTCGACAAACATCAAAAGGCCGAAGAACCCTTGGGCCACCATCCCGTTTCGGGAAAACCGATTTTCATCAAGCAAGGGCGCTTTGGGCCATATGTCCAACTCGGTGCCAACGACGACGAGCAAAAGAAGAACGCTTCGTTGCCCAAGGGTGTTTCTCCCGAGAGCGTCAACCTCGATCTTGCAGTCAAACTGCTCTCGTTACCCAGAGAGTTGGGGGTTCATCCTGCCGATGGCCAAATGGTCATTGCAACCCAAGGCCGTTTTGGGCCGTTTCTCAAGCATGGTGATGAATCGCGATCGATTCCGGCGACGTATGCTTTGTTGGAGATTACACTCCAAGAGGCTTTGGAGGTTCTAGCGCAGCCCAAAGCGGTGCGCGGAGCAGGGCGGGGGGTAGCAGCACCACCGCTGAAGACATTCGATCCATCCCCAGCGACGGGCAAGCCGATCGAACTGCGAGACGGACGCTATGGCCTTTATGTCACCGATGGCCAGACGAACGCTTCGCTTCCCAAGGATACCTCTGGAGAGGATTTGACTTTTGAACAAGCCGTTGCGCTTCTAGAGGCACGAGCTGCGGCCGGTCCATCGAAGAAGAAGACCAAGTCGAAAGCGGCCAAGAAGGAACCCAAGGCTGCGAAGACTCCAAAGGCTGCGACGAAGACTCCCAAGACAGCCAAGAAGGCAACGAAGGCTGCAAAGAAGACCGCCAAGAAGGCGTCGAAAAAGAAGCAGTAGCATGGCACGCGTCATCGAACTACAGATCGGCGATCAACTGCATCCGGCTCGATTGCAACATGCAATCCAAGATGCACTTACCGATCCGAGAAAGTTAGATCGATTGACGATACAAACCACCGATGAGGAGCCTGAGGCCATCTACGCGATCCTTCAAGGAGGATACGGAAAAGACTATCTCGGCGTGGGTCTGAGGAATCTGCTCAAGGTTGAGACCATGGGAAGCATCGGCGACTATGGGTTTGCGGCCACGAGCGATTGCGAGTGCGCAGTGCAGGGGAACGTAGGAGATTATTTCGGGCATTCGCAAATCTCCGGAACGCTTTTGGTGATGGGATCAGCCGGTGAGGGGTTTGCGGCGATGGCCCAAGGAGGCTTGTCGGTCGTCTTGGGTGATTCGCTCGATCGGCCTGGGGCATCCTTGCGAGGAGCTGCGGTCTTGGTGCGAGGGAGTGTCGGTGCCGAAGCCGGCTTTCGAATGCGATCGGGCATTTTGGTCATCGGTGGCGATGCCGGACCTCGGCTCGGACATCAACTCACCGGTGGACGGATCTACATCCGTGGCCAAGCCGAGAGCATGACACCGGACATCGAAGAGTGTCGCCTTCGAGAACCCGATCGGCTCATATTGAGTTTGCTTCTGATGAAAGCTGGATTAAAGGCTTCAGCCATCAAAGAGTTTCGCGTCTATCGATCACCGGCTGAGCTATGACAAAAAAGAGCAAGCCACAAATCACCCATTTGAATCAAGCCAGGGCTCTTGCTGAGCGAATTGACCAGCAGCCCGAACTATGGGCCCAGCGAGAATTGGGGTGCAAGTTCCATTGCAGGTCCACTGGCCAAAAGCTCTATTGGCCTTCTGCGATCTTCTCGAGGCTTGCGATCGATCTGCCAGAGCCAACCTCTGTGCTCGCGACGCTTGAGAACCTCAAGAAGAAATCCGGAATTTCGATTGTTGAACAAGAAGTGAATTCTTCCCAAAGGCTTTCGGATCGGATGGGTTCTGGAGCGGATCGTTCGATGGACGACGGCCTATCGATTCAACCGATCTTTATCGATGAACCGATTCGATTTGAAGGGCTCATGCATGCCGAGCAGATTGAACTGCAGTTTATTCCTGCAAGTTCAAAATCCAGCTTGGCAAACTATGCCAGTGGCTATCTAGCCCAGCGATGGATGCCGACCCTGCCATCGGATCTGACCGATGTGGACAAGATGAGCAAACGCATCGAGCTTCTTCGCAGCGCCAGCGATCAAGCCACGGTGATTGTCGGAGGAACACTTGCTGCAGGCGCCGTCTACGATGATGTGCGATTCCTCATCGACTCTGGGGTCGATTATGTCAATGTTCTGGCCCAAGTTGCAGCGGGACTCAAACCTCCAAAATCGTTCTCCTTTCAGCCGTTGGATTATGTGATTGAGCAAGCCCTTGGGGCGATCGATAAATCGGGGGTGTCTGATATTGCGTTGCTTGTGTCCAGCCGCATCGATCACGTGCAAGATGGACTGCGGTTGCTCAGCGCCGGGGTTGATGCTTTTTGCATCGATTCGTGGTTGATTGAACAACACACCGAAAACACAAGTACCGCTTCGAGCGCCGAGGACCTGAGTTCCTTCATGGGCTCGTACGTACGCCCTGCTGCCTCTGCAAGTGTTGATGGCATGCTCAAGGCCGCATTGTCTTTCGTCGAGGAGTTCAACTCCCTTCGACGTGTCTTTGAGATTTGATCATCGTTGCTGTTTGAAAATATTTGCAAGCACGAGCCGACGCAAACCGAATTCCTCGTACTCAGCGAAGCGGTACTCGTACTCGATGGCTATTCGAACCCCAGCAATGCCGATTCTTGATCGGGCCGGTCGCTGTCGTTGCAGACCCCTGCGCTGACTTGCTTTACTGACCGACGTCGAGTACGAGTACCGTTCGTCCGCTAGTGCGGACTCACTGAGTACGAGTACGAGTACGAGAAGAGGCACGAACAAGGCATTGAACTTTTCTCCTCGCACTCGGTCAATGCAAGCGTGCAAGCAATTCTGGATGCGTTTGAAAGTGAGTCGCGACGCTTGCAAGAAGCGGATCGATCGTTTGGGACTGGATGGCATGCGGAGGATCCCAGTCCCACCACTTAAAATCTGGGTGTTCGGTGCATACCAACTCGATCGGACGCAAGAGGGTTCCTAGATAGATCGTTAGCTCTTTAAGCGACTTTTCCTGGGGATTTTTCCGCTTGGCAACCCAGTATCGATGGACGAAACGGAACACCGGATCGGTCCAAATAGCATCGCTTGGTATACCGGTCTCCTCCCAAAGTTCACGCTTGGATGCCTCGATCGAGGTCTCACCCTCATCGAAGTGGCCTTTGGGCAAGTCCCAGCGATCGGGGTGTTTCATCAGCAAAAACTCAAGTCGCTGCGATTTGCGGAAAACCAAATACCCCGCCGCAAAGACGGTAGGTTCTGCATCGTTCGATAAGTGATCTTTAGCCATAGGGTCGGCTAGTGCCTCGGTTTGCTTGGACTTCCCACGGGTTGCCAAGCCAGTATGATACCTCGATTCGATACCCCGAGGTATTCCCACGTTGCTCTGGTAATTTACTGCTATGAAAATTTATACAAAAACCGGAGACGCAGGTACGACAGGACTCTTTGGTGGCCCACGCGTTTCGAAAGACGATGCGAGGATATGCGCCTACGGTTCGGTTGACGAACTCAACGCGGTCTTGGGGACTGCACGCAGCACAGGGCTCTCGCCCAAGCTCGATCCGATGCTCGATGCGGTCCAGCATCAGTTGTTTTCGATCGGTGCAGAACTGGCCAGCCCCGACCCAGAGCAGCATAAGCTCAAATGGGATAGTGATCCGCACGTATCGAAACTGGAAGAATGGATCGATTCGATGGAGGCTCAGTTGCCTGCACTCAGGAACTTTATTCTTCCGGGAGGGAGTCCTCAAGCGGCCCAGCTCCATTTGGCTCGCACCATTTGCAGGCGTGTGGAAAGAGAAATAGTCCGGCTCGGACACGACCGTCGTGTCAGTGATGTGTCTCACATCGTGATCTTCCTGAATCGCCTTAGCGATATGCTCTTTGTCATGGCCCGCTATGCGAACTTGGAATTAGGTGTCGCCGATACGACCTGGGGGACCCCGAGAACGCCGCAATCTTAACTATCTTCGCTAGTCTCCCGAGCCCACCGGACTTGGCTCAGCCCCCTAAAGTGGCTCTGTTTTCCAAGCTCTCTTGATCGGCTGTAGAAAAAATCACTACAACGCCGATCATGAAAACAACAATCCACACAGCTTGGCCTGTTTCAGTTGTACGAATTTTGTTTGTGGCTTTCTTAGCCAGCTTGTCCCTACACGGTGGCTGCGTTCGAAAACGTATGACGTTTCGAACCAATCCTTCGGGTGCGATGGTGTATGTCGACAAGCAACCCGTGGGACTGACTCCCGTTTCGACCGGGTTTACTTATTACGGAACCCGCAGTGTCGAGATCGTCAAGGATGGATACCGGACCGAAAAATTTCTTCGCAAAGTGCATGCGCCTTGGTATCAAATTCCGCCGCTGGACTTTGTCTCCGACACGCTTTGGCCCTTTGAGTCCCGCGACGAGCGAATCATCGATGTTCAGTTAACTCCCGAGTTCGATGTGCCCGAGGATGCGCTGATCGCTTCAGGAGAGCAGTTGCGGCTTCAAGCAGGTCAAGGGATTGCCGTCACACCGCCGCCACCGGTGGTGCAACCCTCGACACCGATCTTGGCTCCTGCACCCGTTGCGATTGTTCCGGGCCCTTCGAGTGTGCCCGGTCCGCCGCTTGTTCAAGCTCCCCAGCCTACGTTTGGTCAGCGAGCTTGGAATACGTTGTTCCCTTACGGTGCTCCTTTGAGTTTCCCATCGACTCAGGTGACTCCGGGAGGTGGCTTTAGGCCACCGACGGACAATGAATAACAAGTTTCTTGGCTTGCTGTTTGTTTGCACCTTGTGCCTATCCGGATGTAGGATCCTGGCGCCGCGTGCGATCGACAACTCCAAACAAAACATTGCACCCGAGTTGCTCCAGGCCAATTCGCTACCGATCGAGCGAGGCAAACCCCGAGCGATCATCGATGGGGTCGGCTGGGTCGTAGGGATACCATCGAAGCTACTGCTGTGGGACTCTAGAATCGATAACCACAAGATCGGTTTGGAGACCGAAGCTTGCGTTGCGGAATACTTGTCCCAAAACCAAATGGGGCACGTAAAAGTACGACTCAATCAATATCGGCCTTGGGATGACATGAAGCGATTGACTAAGAACAAGTCGATGGCATGGCCCTGGCGATACTCCATCGGAACCTTGAGCGTTCTTGGAGAGACCATCGTTCCGGGCAGGATATTCGGGGGTGATCACTTCAATCCGTATTCGCAAACGATCCATCTTTACAGCGATGTACCTGCAATCGCCTTGCACGAAGCTGCTCATGCGAAAGACTTTTCACGCAGGAGATATCCTGGCACCTATGCTGCGCTGTATGGTTTGCCGGTGGTACCGCTGTATCACGAGTCTCTGGCCACAAAGGATGCTTTGGCTTATGCCCAAGAAACCGACGATCCTGCGTTGCAGCAAGAGGCCTATCGTATTTTGTATCCAGCCTATGGGACTTATGTGGGAGGAGCCATCGGCTCGGTGCTACCCATGGCTTCGTTCCCAGCATACTATGGTAGTGTCATCCTCGGACATGCGGCCGGGCGCTGGCAAGCCGCCCAGGTAACTCCAAAGGATCCCTCGATTGCATCGGCAATCACAGAAAGAGAAGAATGAAATCCGTAGAAGTCACTCCGGTCGAAGGTCGCAAGGATCGCAAAGAGTTCATGGAACTCATATGGCGACTCTACAAGGCAGATCGCCACTGGATCCCGCCGATCCGAATGAACCAAGAGGAGCTCGTCGGTTTTCGTAAGCATCCTTTCTACGAGAAAAACACTTGCCAAGCATTCTTAGCCAGAAGGGATGGCCAAGTCGTTGGGCGGATTGTTGGCATTATCAACCACGCACACAACAAACGCTACGAGGAGAAACGGGGCTTTTTCGGGTTCTTCGAGGCGATCGATGATCAGCAGGTTGCCAACGCGCTGTTTGAGGCTGCCGGCAAGTACCTCAAGTCCCAAGGCATGACCGACGTTCGTGGGCCGTGCAACCCATCGCTTAACTACGAAACCGGAACCCTCGTCGATGGTTTCGATTCCTCGCCGACGTTCATGATGACCTACAACCCACCGTACCATGATCGACTCATCCGAGGTTTCGGTTTCGAAAAGACCCAAGACATGTATGCCTACAATGGCAATGTCGAGATGCTCAATACGATCGACCCGAAGATCAATAGAACGGTCGAAATGGTTCAAGAACGATTTAATCTTCAAGTGCGTCAAGTGAGCCGCAAGAATTTCGGAAAAGAGATTCTGTTGTTCCTCAAGATCTATAACGAGTCTCTCCAAGGGACTTGGGGGTTTGTCCCGCTGAGCGATGGAGAAGTCAAAGCCCTTGGCATGTCGATGAAGCTTCTGATCAACCCTGCGGCAACGAGTGTCATCGAGGTCGATGGAGAGCCTGTCGGGGTCGGCTTGGGCCTGCCTGATTACAACCCAATCATCAAAAAGATAGACGGCAAGCTCTTTCCTTTTGGCTGGATCAGAATCTTGCTCGATCGCAAAAAGATCACCAAGATGCGGATTATCAGTGCCAACGTTACTCCCGAGTGGCAGCGATGGGGATTGGGGTTAGTGCTCCTAAACCGCATGCTCCCGGATGTGCTAGCCATCGGAATCACCGACGCGGAATTCTCGTGGGTCTTGGAGACGAACCATTTATCGCGAGGCTCGCTTGAACGGGCTGGATTGGTGCCCTCCAAAACCTATCGACTCTACGACCGAACTTTGTCAGACATCTAAGTTCAAAGCGAGACAAGTTTGCTTTAGCCGTCTGGGTCGTTCAGGACTTCGATCAGTCGGCTTCGAAGCGGCTCGGGGTACCGTTCAGGCCACGACCGATCGATCAGATCCAGCGAGATCATGTCCCGTAGATGCACGCGATCTTTATCTCGGTTTGCGTTGAGCTTCATGAAGACCAGGGTCTCTAGCCGAACCGTTTGAAAATCGTTGGCTCTGGCTAGCGGTTCGATATCGGGATTTGGACTGTCGCCGGCTCGTTCAATTTTCCCCACAAGCACTACATGAACTGCATCGCGAGCCGACGCTTCTGGATGCTCGACAAACATGTCCAAGTCCGAGACGTTGCGGTGATGAAAGCCAGCGGCGAGCATCGCGTCTTTCATCGCCGGAAAATCGCTCGGCCGAACCATAATATCCACGTCGCGTGTCGTCCGCAGTGCCGCTTCATCGACTTGAGCGACCCAA
>Ga0208358_1000579_pt1 | contig 12740 bp, 11 predicted proteins | sample LakMenEpi10Aug09_FD_150685 | JGI IMG/M metagenome (GOLD analysis project Ga0208358, IMG submission 150685) | Freshwater microbial communities from Lake Mendota, WI - 10AUG2009 deep hole epilimnion (SPAdes) | ecosystem: Environmental > Aquatic > Freshwater > Lake > Epilimnion/Euphotic zone ... | reverse complement strand
ATTTGAAACGTTCTATACTAAGAACATTCTGTTAAATGAAGGTCTGCGGGCTTGGATGGCTCCTGCGGATCAACCCCACGAAAACTTTATTTTCCCTGAGGAGGTATTACCGCGTGGTAACGCTCTCTAATACTTCTTATGTCGGCGGCCGTGACCTAGAATCCACTGGATTCGCCTGGTGGTCAGGTAATGCCCGTTTGATTAATTTGTCTGGTAAGTTGCTGGGCGCTCACGTTGCTCACGCTGGTTTGATCGTGTTCTGGGCTGGGGCGATGACACTGTTTGAAGTGGCTCACTTCGTTCCCGAAAAGCCCATGTATGAACAGGGTTTGATCCTGATCCCCCACATGGCTACCCTCGGTTGGGGTGTGGGCCCTGGTGGTGAAGTGATTGATATCTTCCCCTACTTCGTGATTGGGGTTCTGCACTTAATTTCCTCTGCGGTTTTGGGTTTAGGCGGTATTTATCATGCCGTCCGTGGCCCTGAAATTTTAGAAGAATATTCTTCTTTCTTTGGTTATGACTGGAAAGACAAAAACCAAATGACCAATATTATCGGGTATCACCTGATTATATTGGGTCTGGGGGCTTTCCTGTTAGTGTTCAAAGCCATGTTCTTTGGGGGTGTCTATGACACTTGGGCCCCAGGTGGTGGCGATGTCCGTGTGATTGCCAATCCGACTTTGAACCCGGCCGCGATCTTTGGCTATTTAGTTAAAGCTCCGTTTGGGGGAGAAGGCTGGATCATCGGTGTTGACAACATGGAAGACATCATCGGCGGTCACATCTGGATTGGTCTGATCTGCATTTCCGGTGGTATCTGGCACATCCTAACCAAACCCTTTGGCTGGGCGCGTCGGGCTTTCATCTGGTCTGGAGAGGCTTATCTGTCTTACAGTTTAGGCGCTCTGTCTTTGATGGGCTTTATCGCTGCTTCCTATGTTTGGTTTAATAATACCGCTTATCCCAGTGAGTTCTACGGCCCCACAAACGCTGAATCTTCTCAGTCTCAGTCCTTTGTGTTCTTAGTCCGTGACCAAAAACTGGGTGCGAATATTGGTTCGGCCCAAGGCCCGACAGGTCTGGGTAAATACCTGATGCGTTCTCCGACTGGGGAAATCATCTTTGGTGGTGAAACCATGCGCTTCTGGGATTTCCGTGGCCCTTGGTTAGAGCCTCTGCGTGGGCCTAATGGTCTTGACCTCAACAAGCTGAAAAACGATATCCAACCTTGGCAAATTCGTCGGGCTTCTGAGTACATGACCCACGCCCCTAACGGTTCGATTAACTCCGTGGGTGGGATTATTACCGAAGCTCAAGGGTTTAACTATGTTAACCCCCGGGCTTGGTTGGCTGGTTTCCACTTCATCGTGGGTTTCTTCTTCTTGATTGGTCACCTCTGGCACGCCGGTCGCGCCCGGGCTGCGGTGGCTGGCTTCGAGAAAGGCATTGACCGGAAATCGGAAGCTGTACTTTCTATGCCTGATTTAGACTAGGGTTTCACCTAGATGTCTAATCACTGCTTAGATTGTTAATTAAACACCCTGCCTGATTCGTCAGGTGGGGCTTTTTATAGGAATAAAAACCGATATATGATAATTTGCTAAATAGCAATTCAGCCTAATCAATAATTACAAATAAATCTTATGTTAAAACCCACATTAATTCTTTAATTTTTGATGATACAGAAAAGAAATATCAACCGATAAAAGTGCCCTGAAGCATGAAATAAAAACTAAGAGTCTGATGTTCCCAGATTGGAGATAACGTTCTGGGACTCGACTTTTTTTGAAGTCTCTAAACCCAGATCATACAGTTGAGGAGAATTTTCAACTTCCCAAACTTTAAGTAGAATCAAATATTCATAGAAGGCTTGTAAAATACACCAAGAAAACCCAGAACGACCGTCTAAAAATCCTCCCAATAAAAAGTACATATAAACAAAGCGAATCAGAGGTCTAAACGGTAAACGTAAGGATAAATCTTTTAAGGCTCGTCGTCGTTCAACTTCCGAACTTCCTAATAATAAATCCTTCCAATTCACAGTTCCCGTCTGTAACTGTCGCAGGGTTTCTACTGCTTCATCCGTTGAGTAACGATTATGTTTATCAATCCAACGGGATAACCCTTTACTACAGGTATAATGGGGATAGGTTTCTCGAATAAATCCCGTCGAGCCATCACAAACTTCCCGTTCCGTATGACCATAATCGGTAAACCAAACTTTATCCTTGTGAAATAGACGCATTTGATACCGAGGATATTGGGTACTGCGTCGAATCCAATTTCCCAAAAATATCACTCTTTCGGCAACATAATATCCAATATAATCATCACTTTGAATCGCCTGTAAACATTCTGTAAACAATTCAGGAGTCATCCGTTCATCGGCTTCTAAAATGTAGACCCAATCGTGTTTGGTCGGAATTTCCTGTAACATCCATGTGCGCTGTTTTCCGTGACTTTCAAAACGATGTTGTAACACCCTAACTGGATATTGTTGGGCAATTTCAACGGTGCGATCTTGGCTCAAAGAATCCACCACAATCACATCATCTGATAATAATGCAGACTCAATACAATCCGCAATATCAATTTCTTCGTTTGCGGTGAGAATATAAATTGAAAACATGAAGGATAATTAAAGTTATAACAGGGAAGGAGGAATAGGTAATGGGTAATAGGTAATGGGTTTTGGGTTTTGGGTTATAGAATCAATAAAATCAAGATTTTATTTCTTCCACTGATAACTGATAACTGATAACTGATAACTGATAACTGATAACTGATAACTGATAACTGATAACTGTTAAGCGGTTGGTGTTTTACGACGATTTGCACCGCGTAAAATTCCTAAACCTTTGAGCCCTGTCCAACCTAGAGTAATATAGCCAATCGCTAATAATAAACTACTAATTCCTGTTCTCAAACTCGATTTTAAGGACTGAGTTTTAGCTTGTTTTTCCAGTTCTTGTTTGCGATCACGAATTTGACCTAACAATTGTGTAGGTAAATTATCCGCCTGTTGATTCAAAAACTCCTCAACAGCCTTGGGATTCGATTTAGACTGTTCTAAGATTTGTCTAACTTCGTTAGGAAGATTCGGGTTGGCAAGGGCTTGATTCAGAGCTTCGGGATTTTGTGCTAACCCGGCAAATTGATCTTTAAGCTGGGTTTTTTTCTGTTGAATTTGCTGCTGAAATTCGGGACTTCCGAGTTGACTTTCCAGTTGAGTTTGAGCTTGAGTAGCTTGTTGATTAATTTCTGCGAGGGCCTCGGCTCTGGCTAAACGGGTATTATTGAGATGCAAAGGAAATAGTAAAAGATACAATAACCCGAATAAACTCGCCAGCAATGCTATCCAAAATCTTAAACTCGCAAAGGGTTTAGCTGGCTTGATATTCCCTTCGGTGGCGGCATCCATCCAAAAAGCAATAAAGACTAAGGTCATTCCCACCATCGGGACAATACCTCGATCTACTAAATCACTGGTAACGCTAATTTGCCAGCCTCGGTTAAGAAAATTGGGCGGAATCAAAATTACCAGAAAATCCACTAGGGACGAGAAAATTAAAATTACTCCAACCAGTTTCAAGATGAGAGAGGTTGTAGAAGAAAATTGACGGCTAGAAGTAGCTTTCATTAAATGATCCGTAAACTAAGTTATGATCTCGATTTGGGCTTGTTGATATATTCCCTAACCCTAAGTTTGTAGGGCTGGTTCGGAAATATTCGAGATTAAAGATCAACAAACGTTACAATTCTAATCGGTTCAGACCTCTGGATAGACTGACTTAAATAAATTTCTTCCTCCCCAATTAACTGGAATGACTGCTTATCTTTACACCTTAACCGAATTACAAGAAGACATCACCTTGAATCCTCAACGATGGCGTCCCCTGGTTTTTACCAATGGTTGTTTTGATTTAATTCATGCGGGTCATGTTCGCTATTTACAGGCAGCTAAGGCATTAGGACGATCACTGGTGGTCGGATTAAATAGCGATTCATCTGTCCAAACCCTGAAACCTCAAAAACCCGGACATCCTCCCCGCCCCATCGTCCCAGAAGCACAACGGGCTGAAGTCTTAGCTAGTCTGAAGCCCATTGATGGGGTAGTAATTTTTTCCGAAACCACCGCCGATTATCTCATCCAAACCCTGAAACCCGATATTTATGTTAAAGGTGGAGACTATACCTTAGAAACCTTGCCAGAAGCCCCGATTGTACAAGCCTATGGGGGTCAAGTTGCCTTCATTAATATTGAAGTCCCCTCCTCCACCAGCGCCCTAATTCAAAGGATTCTCAACGGTTAACTATTGACCGATCCTTGTACAATAGTCAAGGTGAAGAATGCCATGCTCAACCCCAATTACCTAATGCCACGCCCCATGACTGACCTGACCACTTCCCCCCAAGAGAACTATGCCATGAGTGCGGATGAATTGCGCTCTGGGCTTTTTAGTGCCTCAGCAAAGGCTCAATTCCAACTATTAGAAACATTAACCCAAGGTGGGGAAACGGTTTGGGAAGTGTTAATGGAATTTTTATTAAAACAACAATCTAATCCCTTTAGTTTAATTAACGGTAAAGTTTATCAAATTTTATATACCGCTATTCCCACTTCCGAAAAAGTGAGTCATTTTTTAAAACTTCATTTTCCTACGGGAATTGTTCCCTTAAAATCCGATACCGGAATTGATTATATTCCCCTACAAACCTTACTCGCCCAACAAGACTTTTTAGAAGCGGATAAATTAAGCGTACAAAAACTTTGTGAATTAGCTGGAAGTTCTGCGGTACAAAGAAAGTGGCTTTATTTTTCCGAAATTGAACGATTCCCGATTACGGATTTACAAACCATTGATAGCCTTTGGTGTATCCATTCCGAGGGTAAATTCGGCTATTCTGTCCAGCGAGAACTTTGGCTGGGTGTGAATAAAAATTGGGATAAATTATGGCCTAAAATTGGCTGGCGCACGGGTCGCAATTGGACACGCTACCCCCAAGGATTTACCTGGGATTTAACCGCCCCAAAGGGTCATCTTCCCCTATCTAATCAGTTACGGGGCGTTAGAGTCATCGAAGCCCTACTCTCCCATCCAGCTTGGTCGCAGTCTCAACCCTCAGTGACAATCAGATAAATTAATCAAAACCAAGAGAATTTCTTCCGTTTTTTAGTTGCTTTAAATAGTATTTGGTTAGGGGTAAAAGTTTTAATTACAGCAATTATTGTGGATCAAATTATAAAAAATGGTATTGCGCCTCGATTATTAGGCGGATTTACTGGATTAAACCCCCGTTTTAATTTTACAAAGCCAGGGTGGGAGCGTGAAAGCCCACTGGCTTCAGCCGTGGGATGAAACGCGACGCAGGCACTTTTATTATGACAATTTAGGATAAATTATAAATTAAATCTTGATGAGAAAAGTTTCATCAAAGAGAAATCAATTTTTAGGGAACCTCCATCTACGGGATAGAAGGATGATTGGTTTCCCAAAATAGCCTGAGTTAATCGAATTTATTTGATCACGTCTTGAGACAAAACAATTTTTTCCATTTGCATTTGAGAGGCTACTCCCATTGAGAATAATGGTTTATAGCCGAACCAGTTAAGACTGACTTGCAAATGCAGAGACAACGTAATAAAAGCAGCCAACAATAATTTTTCTAACATAATCAACTCCCCAATCAAAAAACTTCTAGCCGCACCCTTCTATCGTAGATATATCTATATTAATAAGACGATGTTTCTTTTCCGTATGATTCCCTACAATGTTGATAGGTGATAAAATTCACATCAAATTCTGATCTGAATCACAAATCGTCAACACCTCAACGGCTAACCGTCAACCGTTAACGGTAAAATAACGCAATAGAGGTTTTTTGATAGAGTGAGAAGGAAAAATGCTGGCATATATTCTAGCGATTGCAGTGGGTTTAGCAAGTTTTGGCCTTTATCTAGCCGCCTTCTTCTTTCCAGAAGTTCACCGGAAAAGTGATTTCGTCTGGAGTGGAGTTGGATTGTTCTATGGCTTGATTCTGTGGGCCTGTGCGGGACGAATTACCGGAGCCGTACTATTAGGTCAGGTGGCGAGTGTGTCCCTGTTGATTTGGTTTGGATGGGAAGTTCTGACCCTACGACGAACAGCAACCCCCGCCACAGAAAAAACCCCGATTCCGGCGAAGGTGAAAAAACGAGTTAACGGTTTGATTGGTGTTCAGTCTCCGGTAATTTTTCCTGAACCTGTACGGGATATTGTTACTACTCCCGAACCCGTCTTTGAGAATAACCCAGTGGTTGCTCAAACCCCAGTAGAAACACAGGAACAACCCGAACCAGAAGTTATTTCCCCATCCTCAGAAATTGTAGAGGAACCTCCGCTTCCCCCTATAACCGAAGGACAGAATCTTCCTGAAGTCGAAGAAACACCATCAGTAACTCCCTTAACTTCGGATACCCCGGTAAAAACACCCAAGGTTAAAGCTGACAAACCCCCAGTTACTCCCAAGGTCAAGACTGCAAAAACGACGTCTAAAACCCAAAAATCTATCCCGGCGCTCGCTGGAACTTTATCTAGTTTTATTGGTAATTTAACGGGTTTATTTAATAAAAAACCCAAAACCCCCAGCAAACCGAAATCCCCGGAACCCACCCCTGTTCCCCCCGTTACGGTTGTAGAAGATAATCAGAAGGTGGCGAAGGATGAATTTGCTGAATTTGAGGATTTAGAAACAAAAATTGTTGAGGAGAACTCTACTCCAAAAACTGCGGTTAGTGTTCCCGAAATCGTAGAAGAAGTTGAAAAACCTGCCCCTTCACCCTTTGAAAAAATTGTTACTTCCCAGATTGAAGGAGTGGTGGAGATAATCACAGAACAGGTGAATCCTATAGTTGAGGAAATACAGGAATCTGTGACAGAAGAAATATCCTCAGAAACTAATAATTTAGAACCAGAAACCGTTGTGGAAGTTATTACAATTTCTGAAATTGAAACAGCTTCAGAAATAACGGAATCCGAGGAAATTAATCCGTCCCCATCGGTTACACCTGAACCGTCTGAACAAAAATAAGCGCGAATCTAAACCAGAATCATGACCACTTGGCTTTGTATCAAACAATGTGGGGCTTGCTGTCATCTTGACCCCAGTGAACGTCCTGAATTAGATCAATATTTAGCCCCGAAAGACTTACAATTATATTTGAGTTTAGTCGGGGAAGATGGATGGTGTATTAATTTTGATTCTGAAACTAAAGAATGCAAAATTTATGATCAGCGCCCTCGATTTTGTCGGGTAGAATCCGATATTTTTCAAGAATTATATGGAATTGAAGCATCAGAATTAAATGATTTTGCCATTGATTGTTGTCAACAACAAATTGAAGGAGTCTATGGGGATTCTTCCCCGGAAATAGAGCGTTTTAATCAAGCGGTCGGGTATGAATCCTAGGGACTTTCTCAGTTTTTTATTGCCGGATGGGGTAAAATATGAAAAGATTATGATATAGTTTTGATATTACCCCAACCGTCAACCAATGATGAACACAGATTCAAGAGGATTAAGAGGATTTCACCGATTACGTTCCTTGCTTCGCTCAAGATTTATTTAGTGCGAAGCTCTTAGGATAATCCGCACAATCATATTAATCCGTATTAATCAGTGTCAAACAAATGCAAAAAACGTAATCCGTGAAATCTGTGAAATCAGTGTTTAAAGACCCCGCTAGTAACCTATCTGCGATCGCGGATCAACAGCAAGATTCAGCAAAACCCAATACGGGGAAAATTTTTGTTTCCACATTCATTACTATTTTTTTAGCTGAAATTGGAGATAAAACCCAACTTACAACTTTATTAATGACAGCAGAATCCCATAATCCTTGGATAGTTTTTGCTGGGGCGGGAAGCGCATTAGTTTTAACCAGTTTTTTAGGGGTTTTAGTCGGACAATGGTTAGCTTCTCGGATTTCACCCAGAACCTTGGAACTGGCTGCGGGTAGCAGTTTATTATTGATTTCGGTGCTATTGTTTTGGGAAGTTTTACACTAAATTAGTTATAATTAAGTCTATGGATTTTCAACTATTAGGATTGACTTTTATCACGGTTTTTCTATCAGAATTAGGAGATAAAAGTCAAGTGGCTGCGATCGCTCTCAGTGGTACTAGCAAATCCCCCCGCGCGGTCTTTTTTGGTACAGCCACCGCCTTATTATTAGCCAGTTTCCTCGGTGTGATAGTTGGACAAGGATTTGCGGAAGTTCTACCCGCTCGTCTAGTTAAAATAGCAGCCGCCATCGGTTTTGCGGTATTAGGAATTCGATTATTATGGTTTACGGGAATACCAGGTAAGCCTAAAGATCAGTCACTTGAGTGCTGAGATATAAGCGACTCGTTCAGTTTTGCCTGGTTAATTATTTAATTGTTCTCACTATAGCAGAAGCAAAGGCTTTTACAAAGTGTGATTATTTTTCTTAATCAAACCTTTGTTATTTTATCTGGTTATGAGTTTAAAATGAATAGATAACCTGTAATAGTTAAGACCATGACCGAACCCTCTGAACGGCCAGCTATTGAGAATCTTCGGGGTAAATTCACCAGTCCAGACCTTCAACAACGACTTAAAGCACTTTCAGACTGTCTAAAATTTGATCAAGGTTTAGATTTACTAGCGCAGCAAGCATTAACCGACCCTTCAGAACAGGTTAAACAATCTGCGTATTGGGTGTTGTATGGTGATAATCCTTATTTAACTGAAAATGTTAATTTGCGATCGCCTAATATTATACCTCAAGATACTATTTCCTGTGTAGCAATTAGTTCAGAATATAAAATTATCGTCGGTGGCGGTTGGAAAACGATCAGAATTTGGAATTTAGAGACAGGAAAATTAATTAATACAATTAACGCCCATTCCCATTGGGTTTTATCCGTTGCGATGAGTTCTGATGGTCAATATTTAGTTAGTAGTAGTATTGACAAAACTGTTAAGTTATGGAGTTTAAAAACTAAAATTAATTTACATACTTTTACAGGTCATACAAGTTGGGTTAATGTGCTTAAAATTACCCCAGATAATCAAACTTTAATTAGTGGAAGTGCAGATAAAACCATTAAAGTCTGGAATTTAGAAAAGAAACAACTTGTCCATACCTTTAATGGTCATACCGGATGGATTTCTTGTTTAGCAATAAGTTCTGATAGTAAATTTTTAGTGAGTGGAAGTACAGATAAAACGATAAAAGTCTGGGATTTGACAAACAAACAATTATTAAGAACTCTTGAAGAACATTCAGATTGGATTCAAAATGTCGCCATTAGTTCTGATAATCAATCTTTAGTTACAGGTAGTCGAGATGGAATTATTAAAATTTGGCAAAAAGATCCCAATACTCAAGGTAAAAATCAAAATTTTAATATTCCTGTTTTAACTGATGTTTTGAGTTTCTTTTTTGGAAAGAGTAATAATGAACCCCCATTTCAATTACTTGTCAATAGTTTAAAATGTGTTAAGACTATTACAGGAAAGTTTCAAACAATGAGTGATTTTGATATTACTTCTAATGGTAATATTCAAGTCATAGGAACCAATAATGGCAGTATTTATATTCAAAACCTTAATCAATACCCTAATCCATCTCGTAAAATTACAGGTCATGCTGGATTTATTGGTTCTATTGCTGTTAGTGCTAATAGTAAACTATTTGTTAGTGGGAGTCGGAATTGGATCAAACTTTGGAATTTACAAACAGGAGAAATTTTAAATATTTTAGAAGGTGAGTCTCCTAAACTAACATCGTTAAAAATTAATTCCCCAGGAAAAACTTTATATTGTGGTGACTATCAAGAGTTTACTATTCAAGGTTTCGATCAATATAATAAACCGATTAAAATTGAAAATATAACTTGGACTGCTACAGGAGGAGAGGTCGAAGACGGAATATTCCAAGCCGGAAATATATCAGGTTCTAACTTTAAAATTCAAGCACAGGTTAACTCAGTTAGTTGTCAAGTTTTAATAACAATTCTTGAAAAACCTAAACTAACATCGTTAACAATTAATCCTTCAGAAACAAGTCTATATTGTGGTAAATCTCAACAATTTAATGTTCAAGGTTTTGATCAATATAATCAACCTTTTTCCCTCGGACAAGTTCGTTGGACTGCTACAGGGGGAACCATTAACAACGGACTATTTACCGCCGGAAATATATCAGGTTCTAACTTTAAAATAGAAGCACAAGTTAACTCTGTTAATTGTCAAATTTTAATCACAATTCTTGAAAAACCTAAACTAACATCGTTAAAAATTAATCCTTCAGGACAAACTTTATATTGTGGTGACTCTCAACAATTTAGTGTTAAAGGTTTTGATCAATATAATCAACCTTTTTCCCTCGGACAAGTTCGTTGGACTGCTACAGGGGGAACGATTAAAAATGGACTATTTACAGCCGGAAATATATCAGGTTCTAACTTTAAAATAGAAGCACAAGTTAACTCTGTTAATTGTCAAATTATAATTACAATTCCTGAAAACCCCAAACTAACATCGTTAACAATTAATCCTTCAGGAAAAACTTTATATTGTGGTGACTCTCAACAATTTAGTGTTAAAGGTTTTGATCAATATAATCAACCTATTTCTATCGGAAAAGTCACTTGGACGGCTGACAATATACAACTTCCTAATAATGGAATATTTGTTGCGGGTCGCTTTGAAAAAACGGTTACTATTACCGCAAAAGTTGAAACCATTAGTCAATCTGTCCAAGTTGAAGTTATTGAACGTCCAAGATTAACCTCTTTGATTATTTCTCCATCATTGATAGAAATGTACCCTGGTCAAACCTATCAATTTACAGTTGAGGGTTTAGATCAAAGAGGAAATTCTATTGCAATTAAAAATGTCAATTGGACTGCAACCGGGGGCAAAATTAACAACAATGGAAATTATATTGTTGGGAATAATAGTAAAGGACAATTCACCGTCACCGCTTCAATACCTGGTAAAACAATTAGCGCAACGGCTAAAATCATTGTTCCTTCTATTTTAACTAATCTGATCATTTCACCTCAGACTATTTATGCTGAACCAAATGAACCTATCACGTTTCAAGTCATGGGTTTAGATCAGATTGGAAATTGGATTTGGGTGAATAATATTGAATGGAAATGTACCGCCGGAGGTCGAATAGACCGAGAGGGAGTTTTCAAAGGAGGTTATGAACAAGAACAAGTTACTGTAACCGCCAAAGTTGGGTTACTTCAAGTTAGTGCAACTGTTAATATATTACCTGTTTTAAGACGAATTCAGATTAATCCTAATCGGAATATTTTTCTTGAACCTAATGAAAGTATAACTTTTGATGTCGTTGGGTTTGATCAATATGGAAATGAAATTGAAACAGGAAATATTGTCTGGGAAGCAAAAGGGGGAAGAATTGATCATAATGGGAAATTTACAGCCAAGAATAACGATAAAGGGTCATATCAAGTAACGGCTAAAGTTTCTCCATTATCTCCCTATGATATTCGCTCAAAAATATTAACCTTTGGCATTTATACAAAATTAATATCTCGGAGTATTTCCTGGGCAGAACGGTTATCTTCTCTGAGTGATAATATTCAAAGTTTATTATTGTATAATTCTGCGGAAACAGAGATTCAAGAGGAATCTGAAACAACTAATAATATCTCACCCGCTTCTGAGCAAAATTCGTCTTTAGAACTATTTAATTTTGAAATCGCTTTTCAAGCCTGGGTGATCAAACAGGCGATTAAAATAAGTGTTCGTTTATTAAATTGGGTGGGTAATTCTTGTATTAATTTGGCTCAAATTAGTGATTCTGTTAATATCCAGGTTGTTCCTGTTTTAACAAGTCCAACGCCACGTCCAACTCCACGTCCAACTCCACGTCCGACTCCAAGCCCAACACCACGTCCAACACTACGTCCAACACCATGTCCAACCCCAACTCCGACTCCAATTATAACTCCAAGTCCGACTCCAATTATAACTCCAAGTCCATCACCCACACTGACATCGAGTCCAATACCAACTCCCAAACCCAAGGAAAACCCGAAAAACGCAGAAGATTCTGATAATGACTCTGGTACCGATTCTGAATATAACGGAGATTCTGATAATGACTCTGGTACCGATTCTGAATATAACGAAGATTCTGATAACGACTCTGATACCGATTCTGAATATAACGAAGATCCTGATAATGACTCTGATACCGATTCTGAATATAACGAAGATTCTGATAATGACTCTGATACCGATTCTGAATATAACGAAGATTCTGATAATGACTCTGATACCGATTCTAAATATAATGAATATTACTATAGAGAATTTTATATTCCTCTCTATCTGATAGATGATTACTTATATGATCAAAATAATTGGTTCTATAGAAGTCAACTTTTCTATGATGGATACTGTATTAATGATATCCAAAATTATGCTGATTATTTAGCCTATCAAGATTTTTGTAGTTTTTATCAATATGATCAAGATATAGCAGTTGTGATTTTATGATCTAAAGCAGTGCGAGCGTCCTCCCTCGCTAAACCCCAACATCTACCAATTAATTGTTTTAATATTATTGTATTTGCGATCGCACATTCTTTTATTAATATCAATTATTGACCGCGATCGCACTTCAGAATAAATTGCCAAAAATATACTATAATTAAATTCAGTAACGAGGCAAACTCTATGAACTTGAC
>Ga0208358_1000577_pt1 | contig 12786 bp, 10 predicted proteins | sample LakMenEpi10Aug09_FD_150685 | JGI IMG/M metagenome (GOLD analysis project Ga0208358, IMG submission 150685) | Freshwater microbial communities from Lake Mendota, WI - 10AUG2009 deep hole epilimnion (SPAdes) | ecosystem: Environmental > Aquatic > Freshwater > Lake > Epilimnion/Euphotic zone ... | reverse complement strand
AGAATATATCCAAAAGTTTCAATCAATCTCTATTCAAAAAAAAAGAGATATTAACAGACATTAATCTTAATATTCAAAAAGGTGAGTTTGTTGTTTTAAAAGGAGCAAATGGTTCGGGAAAAACCACTTTACTTAATCTAATTTTAGGACTTTTAGCACCCACCCAAGGAGAAGTTAACTTATTTGGGGAAAATCCCAAAAGTTTTCACTCAAAAACCCGCCTTGGTGTAGTTTTACAAAAAGTTTCCCTTCCTAAAAATTTAACGGTGAAAGAATTAGTAAACTTATTAAGAAGTTATTATCCTAATCCTTTATCAACTGAAGAAATTTTAAGCACAGTTAATCTCAAATTAAAAGAGAATAATTGGGCTTCAAAATTGTCTGGTGGTGAAGAACAAAGGTTATTTTTTGCCTTAGCTTTAGCAGGTAATCCAGAATTATTAATTTTAGATGAACCCACCAGAAATTTAGATGAAGAAGGATTTATTGAATTTTGGGAACAAATCAAAATTTGTCGTGAAAAAAATATTACTATCCTATTAGATGAGTTTAGATCAGAATTGTCAGAAATAGCAATTTCTTGCATTAGTTGTTGTAATAACCATTGTTTATCCTCAAAAGATAATTGGTTAATTTTTTCGGCAAATTCACGAACTTCTAAAGATGGCATAATAACTTACCAAAACTATTAATAAACCTCCTCTATTTTAGCACAATTAGGCTTTATTTCTGGGCTAGGATAGCTTTTGCTTGTTGCCAGAGGGCGTCTAATTCCTCTAAACTGTATTCTGATAAGGGGCGATCGCAATATTCCTCAACCTTGGATAACCGTTTAATAAAACGATGATTAGTTTCCTGTAACCCAATATGGGGATCTAAATTATACCAACGGGCTAAATTAATTAAGACAAATAAAATATCCCCTAATTCTGCTTGTTGATGCTCTTTATCCGATCCTTGAATTGCTTCTTTAAATTCAGCAACTTCTTCCTCAAATTTATCCCAAACCCCCTCAATATTATCCCATTCAAAACCGATAGATGCAGCTTTTTGAGAAATTTTCATTCCGGCAATTAACGGGGGTAATTGTCGCGCATAACGGCTTAATTTAGAACTAAAAGTTTTAGTTTCGGGTGTTTCTCCTCGCTCATTTGATTTGATTTCTTCCCAATTTTGCCTAACTTCTTCGACACTATTAACTTCCACTGCCCCGAATACATGAGGATGGCGACGAATTAATTTTTCTGTAATATTATTGGCAATTTCTTCTAAGGAAAATTGATTTGATTCCCCGGCAATTTGGGCTTGTAAAATTACTTGTAATAGTAAATCCCCTAATTCATCAGCAATAGCATTTTGATCCCCGCTCCGAATTGCGTCTACTACTTCATAGGCTTCTTCAATAATATAGGGTACTAAAGTTTCTGGTGTTTGTTCCAAATCCCAAGGACATCCCCCCTCTGGCGATCGCAATTTGGCAACAACATCAATTAAGTTTTGTAGAGCGATTAATGTAGGATTCAGGGTAATATTTTCGGTGTTACTCATTTTAAATCCTTGAATTTTATGATCAAAAAAGGTTTATTTTTTAGGACGACGAGGAGATTTTTTAGCATTTGTGGGATTAGATTTTTGACGTTTGGGTTTAATTGGGGGAAGCTCCAATTGGGGAAATTCAGACACTTGACGCTTGGTTTTTTGGGGTTTGGGTGTTTCCCTGATCTCTGTTTGAGTTTTCCCTGTTTTTAGCCATTTTCTAAATTCTTTATATAAAGAGTTAGACCAGTCACTAAAAGAATGACTCATGGCTCCCATTTCTAATCCTAAATAAATGGCGATACATTCTCTGGGATAATTGGAGAGCGATCGCAAACTATTCTGCAATATTTCTAAAGGTTCCCTATTTAGTAATCCTAAATATTGTGCCACCATTAACCCCAAAAATCCCAAAATTCCCAGACCTCCTCCTAAATAAAGAATCCTCAACGCCGTCCCAATAAAGGGCCCATGGGATAAAAAGGAGCGATGGCGCAAACTGTTTTGGTAGGGCGCCCAGAAACACCGCAACATCCCCCACCGTTGAAACTGTCGGGAGTTGATATCTAAATCGGGGCCAAACATGAGGCCACTAAACAGGAAACTCCCCGTCACCAGAAAGGTGAGGTGACTGCTGCGGGTTTGGCTCCATGTTAAGCCCGCAATAAACGGTAAGCTCCAAAGGGTTATCTGGTCGTGGGTTTGACCTGATGGCATGGGGTGAAATGATCAATCATGAAAAATAGGGTTGTGATTCTAAAAGTTTATGCTATAATAGCTAAATGTGTTAATCGGGCGGTTAACTCAGCGGTAGAGTGCTTCCCTTACAAGGAAGAGGCCACAAGTTCGAATCTTGTACCGCCCATGATTTTAAATCTTAATAGAATTCATCAACTCGAATAATAGCAGGGTAATTATGTCCAAATTACGTTATTTTCCCTTATTATTTTTAGGATTATTAATCGGTTGTCAACAAAATAGCGATCGCACCCCAACAAATTCCTCCATTTCCGTTGCGACCGCAACCCAAAATAATATTACCATAAAACCATTATCCCCCCAACCAATTCGGATTAATTTAGAAGACTTACCGCCACCTTTCCATAGTGAGAGTGCATCTAAACCTCCCCAAGTTATTCCCATTCCTAATAACCCCGTTTTAAATGTTCCCCCCGGATTTAAAGTTAATATCTTTGCCGAAAATTTAGATAATCCTCGCTGGTTAGCCTTAACTCCCGATGGTGATGTATTAGTAACAGAAACCAAACAAAACCGGATTCGGTTATTAAAAGATACCAACAAAGATGGGGTAGCTGATCAAATTACAACCTTTGCAGACAGCAAAAATGGCTTAAATATTCCCTTTGGAATGGCATTTTCACCCGGTTATTTTTTCTTGGGAAATACAGACGAAGTTAGACGTTATTCCTATAATAATCAACAGCAACTCACGGGAACAGGCGAAAAAATAGCGGAGTTACCTGGAGGCGGATATAACCAACATTGGACACGCAATGTTATTGTTTCTCCTAACAATCAAAAACTCTATGTTTCCATTGGTTCAAAAACAAATGTCAGTGAAGAAAACCCTCCTCGTGCATCGGTTCAAGTGATGAATTTAGACGGGTCTAATCAACAAACCTTTGCTTATGGATTAAGAAATCCTGTGGGGTTAGACTTTCATCCAGAAACCAAAGAACTTTATACAACTGTTAATGAACGGGATGGGTTAGGAGATGATTTAGTTCCTGATTATTTTACCCGTATTCGTTCAGGAGAATTCTATGGCTGGCCCTATAGTTATTTTACACCTAATAATTTAGATCCGCGTCATGTTCAAAATGGTCAAAGTGTCCGCCGGGATTTAGTTAAAAAAACCTTAAAACCCGATGTTTTATTTCAAGCCCATTCGGCGGCTTTAGGATTACAATTTTATGATGGTAATACCTTCCCAGAACCCTATAAAAAAGGCGCATTTGTAGCGTTTAGAGGTAGTTGGAATCGCAATTCTGGTACGGGATATAAATTAGTTTTTATTCCTTTTAATCAAGGTCGTCCCCAGGGATATTACGAGGAATTTTTAACTGGATTTTTAGTTAATCCTGCTATTCCTGAAACTTGGGGTCGTCCGGTGGGTTTATTAGTATTACCCGATGGCAGTTTAATTTTTACTGAAGAAAGTAACGGCTGGATTTATCGGGTTCAATATTCTCCATAGATTGGGTTGAGAATAATATGAAATCTGATTATAAATGCTACAGATGATCCCCCCTGTTCCCTCCCCACCTAGCTCCCGGGGGCTGTTCCGGTGTTCCCTGCTATATACGTCTTTTTAATCCAGCTTCTAAATTTTTTCATTGTGGCGTTTCGTCCCAATATTTTAATTTTTTGTAAATATTGGGGAATAATATCGGTTAAGGGTAAATTAGGGAAGGTGGGACTGTATTGTGTTTCTTGATAGTTACCATCTTGCAAAATATAGATTTTTAATATGCCGTTTTCAAATCTCCAAAGTTCAGGAACCCCTAATGTGGCATAAATATTAAGATGGGTGCGGGAAGTAATATCAATTTCTAAAGCCAAATCTGGAGGGGGATCAATTGTTAAATCTAATCGGTTTTTATTTCTAATTAAAGCTTCATTTTGAATAAAAAAACAGTTATCTGGTTCTATTCCTTGTCGCATAAGTTGATTTTTGAATGTAGTTGAACCCAAAGGGAAAAATTCTATATCGAGTTCTTCTAGTAAAGCTTTGATCAAATCACTAACAAGTTCTTTGCTAAATTCATGTTCAGGTAAGGGAGTCATAATTTCTAAGGTTTCATTTGCATAAGCAATTCGGGATGAACGATGTTCACCTAATTCATCTAATAGGGTTTCAAATTCTTGCCAAGTAATCTGATTAAATATCACGGTTTGTCCAGGGGGAACGGTGATTTGTTTCAGTTCTAACAACATCGTTAAACCTTCGGTAACAATCAGGAGCCTAGTTAAATTGTAGAAGCAATTCCCCCGTTCCTCCCGAACCCACTTAACTATCCGCGATGGGTAATTCCCTAAATGCCCCTTTTGTGGCAATCTATTAATCAATAGGAGAAAAAATTCCGATCGCTATATTGACAAAAATCAATTATTAACTATGCAAACTTTACCTATTTCCACCCAAACCCCGGCTAGTCAAACATCGGTGGATACGATGATTCACCGCCGTCAAACCCGTCCTGTCCAGGTAGGGACGGTTACTATTGGGGGCGGTCATCCCGTGGTTGTCCAATCAATGATTAATGAGGATACGATGGACATTGAGGGGGCGACGGCGGCGGTGCGTCGTCTGCATGAAATTGGCTGTGAAATTGTGCGGGTGACGGTTCCCAGTGTGGGTCATGCCACCGCCGTAGGGAAAATTAAACAGAAATTAGCCCAAACCTATCAACCTGTGCCCCTGGTGGCGGACGTTCATCATAATGGCATGAAAATTGCTTTGGAAGTGGCAAAATATGTGGACAAAGTAAGAATTAATCCGGGGTTATATGTATTTGAAAAACCGAAAAGCGATCGCACGGAATATACCCCAACTGAATTCAATGAAATTGGTGATAAAATTAGACAAACTTTAGAACCTTTAGTTGTTTCTTTGCGCGATCAAGGTAAGGCGATGCGGATTGGGGTAAATCATGGTTCCTTAGCCGAAAGAATGTTATTTACCTATGGTGATACCCCTGAAGGCATGGTGGAATCGGCGTTAGAATTTATTAAAATTTGTGAATCTTTGGATTTTCAAAATATTGTTATTTCCCTGAAAGCTTCCCGGGTTCCGGTGATGGTGGCGGCTAACCGTTTAATGGTGAAACGGATGGATGAATTAGGCATGGATTATCCCTTACATTTAGGGGTGACAGAAGCCGGAGATGGAGAATATGGCCGAATTAAATCAACCGCGGGAATTGGCACTTTATTAGCAGCAGGAATTGGTGATACAATTCGGGTTTCTTTAACTGAAGCTCCTGAAAAAGAAATCCCGGTTTGTTATAGTATTCTGCAAGCTTTAGGACTGCGGAAAACCATGGTTGAATATGTGGCTTGTCCTTCCTGCGGTCGAACTTTATTTAATTTAGAAGAAGTCTTACATCAAGTTCGTGAAGCCACAAAACATTTAACGGGTTTAGATATTGCGGTGATGGGATGTATTGTGAATGGGCCGGGCGAAATGGCCGACGCCGACTATGGTTATGTCGGTAAACAACCGGGTTTTATTTCCCTATATCGGGGTCGAGAGGAGATTAAAAAAGTCCCTGAAACCCAAGGGGTTGAAGAATTAATTAGTTTGATTAAAGCCGATGGTCGTTGGGTTGATCCTTAATTAATTCAAAGCAGTGCGAGCGTCCTCGCTCGCTAATTAATATTGATAACTACTTTTATATCCTGAACCAAGAATCAATACCGGAAAGCTGAAACCTGTGCTAAATTGGGCGTATTGATATTGAAATTTCTATTTTCTAGTTCAGCAAACCGATGATTATTTCGAGAAGTGGGCTGGTTCTTGGGGCGACGGCAATGATGTTAACGGCTGTAACCGTTGCCGGAGCAGGAATTCATCTTTCTAGTCAGGCATCCTTTCGGGAAAGCCCAAAGGAGTTGATTGATGAAGTTTGGCAGGTGATCCAAAAAAGTTATGTTGATGGAACATTTAATCAGGTGGACTGGTCTGCTACTCGCACCGAATATTTAAACCGGAACTATACCGACGACGAACAGGCTTACAAAGCCATTCGGGAAATGTTGAAGAAGCTAGATGACCCCTATACTCGCTTCATGAACCCCGAAGAATTCAAAAATATGCAAATTGACACCTCCGGGGAGTTGACGGGGGTAGGGATTCAATTAACCCAGGATGAAGACACGAAAAAGTTAGTGGTGATTTCACCCATTGAGGATTCCCCCGCCTTTAGTGCTGGGGTTCAATCCCAGGATATTATTACTGAAATTGATGGTCGCAGTACCGAGGGCATGGATATTAATGCAGCGGTGAGTTTAATTCGCGGGCCAGTGGGTACGAAGGTTAATATTAAAGTTCTTCGGGGCGATAAACCTTTGGATTTTAATATTACTCGCGATCGCATTGAAATCCATCCGGTTCGTGCTTCTAAAAATCCTAGTTCTAGGGGAGATATTGGTTATATTCGCCTAAATACTTTTAGCGCCAATGCTTCAGAAGAAATGCGAGAAGCGATTAATGATTTAGAAAAACAAAATGTCTCCGGTTATATCCTAGATTTACGCTCAAATCCGGGGGGGTTACTCTATTCTAGTATTGAAATTGCGCGGATGTGGCTGAATCAAGGAGATATTGTTTCTACGGTTGATCGTCAGGGTGAAACTGACCGTCAAAAGGCAAATAATCGGGCTTTAACCACTAAACCTTTAGTAATTTTAGTCGATGGTGGATCAGCCAGTGCCAGCGAAATTTTATCTGGTGCATTACAGGATAATAAACGGGCAGTTTTAGTCGGAACAAAAACCTTTGGAAAGGGGTTAGTTCAGTCGGTCAGAGGCGTGGGAAAAGGTTCGGGTTTAGCCGTAACTATTGCTAAGTATTTTACCCCCAGTGGTCGAGATATTAACCATGAAGGAATTCAACCGGATGTTAAAGTTGAACTCACCGAAAAACAACGGGATGAGTTAAGGAAAGATCGGACTAAAGTGGGGACAACGAGTGATCCTCAATATGTGAAGGGGTTGGAAATTCTTGGGGCTGAAATTTCTAAGGCTAAACAGGGAACTCAAGCTCAATCTAAATAATTAAAAGTTGTTGGTCTTGTTGTTGGGCTTTATCCCAACAACGAAAGATTATTTTAAAACAGAATCTTGTTCAAATAACCAAACATCATCCTGATGATATTTTAATTGAAAATCAGGATGATTTTTTAATCGATTTACTAATTCGATCACTAATTCGGGAGAACTCGGCCATCCGGGGTGACGTTGGTTTAATAAAACATATTGAAAGGGTTCTAAATCCGTCTGTTCTCGCCCTTGGATAGCTAATTGGAGGATAGGACGGTGGGTAAGGTGGGGGGCAATTTTATCCGTGGTTAAAACAGGATTTTGGGTTTTAATATAGGTTAGGGCTTCCCGTGTAGCTTGCCAATTATCGAGGGTTTGGAGATATCGGGAGGCGAAATAACCATATTTTGCTAGGGCGAAAAAGCAAATTAAAGACCATAAAATTATCCATTTTTTTTGTTTTATCCATCCTCCCCCTGTCGATAAATTGGCAATAATAGCTAATAAAAGAAAGGGGAAAATAGTTAAGGAATATTGTTGCGTTAAGTTCTTCATTTGGGGATTTTCTGCTAACAGATTTAAAAATAAAATGGGTGCCGCCCCCATTAAAGGAGTTAAATGTCGCCAAGAGAGTCCCCAAATTAAGGGAATTAAGAGTAAAAATAAATACTCTAAATTAGCTAAGGTCAAGATTTTACTTAATACTAATCCAGGTTTTAATATAATATTTAAGCTGATTTCAAATAGAGAATTTCCCAGGAAACTATAGACTCCAACGGCGATGGGTGGCGCTTGGGAAAAGTGGGGGATAATCCATTCTGTAGAGAGGAAAAACCAGCATATTCCTGAAAGAATTGCGATCGCAGCACAACGGCGTTTTTTTTCAAATATCCATAACCAAATCCCCATGGCTATTAATACTAAAGATAAAACTTCTTTACAGCCTAAAATAATAAAAATCGAGATAATAAAGCCTAAAATATGATTATTTCTAGCGGCTAAAACAGCATATAAAATCGCAGGTAAAGCAATCACTTCGGGGTGAAAATCAAATAAATTAACATTAAAAATTAAAGGATATAATAGATAGACAAAAGCCAGGGTTTGAGCTTGGGTTTCTTTTAATCCCGCTTGTAAAGATAGTTGATAGGTGGGTAATGCACCGAGGGAAAGGCAAATTGCTTGAATAGCAAATAACCAATGAATATCGGGGTAAATTTTATAAAATAGGGCAATAATATAAAGAATATAGGCGGCATGATCCCCTAGAATATGTAACCCTCGAAAATAAACAAAGGGTTCTTTTCCTTGACTAATTAAGTAAATTCCATTATCAAAAATCCCTAAATCATAGGCATTAGATTGAAAGAAAAAATGCCGTAAACTACTACAAGCAAATAAAATTAAGCTACTGATAATAACTCCCGTTAATACAGGATGAACTTTAATTTTTTTTTCTGAAAATAATATCATTTTTTATCTTATTTATTAAAGATTCTATATTTTCCTGTATTGCCCTTTTTATATTAACTTACCCAAAGATGTTGGGCAAAGCGAATTGAAAAACTAATCAGTAAGAGGGCAAAAAATCCCAAGGTTAGATAACCCCAACGGCGATGATGGGATAACATCACTCCTAACGCTAAACTAATAGAAATAATACCATAGGTTAAACGACTTAGAGAAATTGTACCCCCAGAGGCTAATAATAAACCCAAGGCAAAAAAGCCATAATTAACCGATACTAAACTAAGTTCATGGCGTAAATACCAGAGTAAATAAACTCCTCCCAAAATAATAGTTGTATTCAGGAAAGGATCACCAGCAATTAGCCATAAAATGATGATTAATAAAAATAAACTATAATCAAATTTTGCCTTTCCTAATTGATGCCGATAACGCCAAATACAATATCCTATTATAGCAATTATTATCACTAAAAGTGGATGCCAAGGGTCAACAATTGTGCCTTGTTTCCAATTTTGAGAACCGATCAAAATTTGCATAATCATTTTTAACCATCCCTGACTATCAAATCCAGTTTGGCGTTGCCATTGGGTATGTTGGACGGTAATAAAAGCAATGGGATTATTGAATTTAATCCAACAATATAGGCTATAAAATAATAACCCACCGCCACTTAATAAGCCAGATAAATATGCGATCGCAGGCTTTCGTTTTTGCCAGGATGTAATTAAAAAAGCTGGTATTAAAGCCAGTCCAGTAATGCGGGTTGCCGTGGCTAAACTGCCCCATAAAATCACTTGAGGATATTTTTTTAAATCAAATGCTCGGAGGGCGGCGGTACTCAGAAATAAAAACAAACCTTCGGTATAAATAACACTCCCAAAAATAGATAACGGACACCAAGCTAAAACAGCCGTTGCCCAACGGGCAGCTTGGGAATTATTGGTAATTTCCACCCATTTATAGAGTAAAATCAAAGCAGCAAAAAAAGCAAAATTATTAATTAAAGTTCCCGACACTTCAAAAGATAAACCTAAATTCATTAACCCACGAATTAATAAAGGAAATAGGGGAAAAAACGCCACATTACCACCGGGTTCTGTTTGATTAATTACTTCATATCCAGAGGTAGCAATACCCTGATATAAGGGACTATCCCAAGCCGAAAATATCTGCCAACCCCAGGCAATTTTTACCGTTTCTGTTTCCGAGGAAACTTGCTGCAATTGGGCTATTATAAAAAAAACTAATAAAATAAGACTGCGACTAAGTACCCCCATGGTGATGGCAAAAATCACGCCTTGGGATTGACAAAATTGGCTGATTTGGATTAAATAATACCTTAACTTTGCTAGAATTTGAGTTAGACTATTAATTAAATTCATCGGTTAAATTTTCTGCCCCGTGTACGGGTGAATAATTATTGGTTTTAGTTTATAATTAAAGTAATTGTATCAAGAATGAGGCAATTATAAATCGGTTGTAATCATTAAAAGCTATTGTCCCCATTACCCATTACCTATCACGGATTTAAGCAGATTACACAGATTAAAATCCATGAAATCCGTGAAATCCTCTTAAATCCGTGATCCTATTTCCTGTTATGCCAAAATAGGGTAAACTACTGTAGGTTTTCAGGTTTCGATTTTTCCCATGAGCAATTCTGTATTTTCACCCTTACAAAATCGTTTACTCACTTGTTTGCTTATTTTAGTAGTGGGTTGGTTAAGTTTTCAATTATTAGGTTATGTTGGAGAGTTAATTAGTTTATTAGTAACCTCTGGATTAATTGCTTTTTTACTTAACTATGCAGTGGCAAAATTAGAGCGCTTTATTCCTAGGGGAATAGCGGCAGCTTTAGTCTATTTAGTTGCTATTTTAACCTTTGTAATTATTGGGTTAACTATTGTCCCTCCGGTCTTTAATCAAGGACGACAATTGATCACACGCTTACCAGAATTAATTGAATCAGGACGACAACAGTTAGCTGAATTTCAAGTCTGGAGTGTTGACCGTAATTTACCCTTTGATGTGGGGATTTTACAACAACAACTGTTATCTAAAATTCAGGGAACCATTGAACCTATTTTTGCCGGAAGTTTGGGGATAGTTTTAGGAACCTTTAATTGGTTTTTTGACTTAATTTTTATCTTGGTAATTGCCTTTTATATGTTATTAGATGGGGAGCGGTTATGGAAAATTTTAATCACTATTCTATCCCCACAAATTCGAGAAGTGATCACGATTTCCTTAAAACGAAATTTGAAAAAATTTGTCCTGGGACAAACCTTGCAAGGAATATTTATGACATCCATTTTAACCGTTGCCTTTTTTATGCTTAAAGTTCCCTATTTCCTATTATTTGCAGTTGTGATTGGATTACTGGAAATTATTCCCTTTGTGGGGGCAACATTAGGCATTGGAAGTGTCACTTTTATTGTAGCTTTTATTGATTGGTGGATGGCTTTACAGGTGTTAGCAGTTGCCGTTTCCGTTCAACAAGTGAAGGATAATATTGTTGCTCCTCGAATTATGGGGGATTTAACTGGATTAAGCCCCGTTGTTATTTTCAGCGCTTTATTATTAGGAGGAAAAATTGGGGGATTATTAGGATTTATTCTGGCAATTCCCATGGCAGGAGTAATTAAAAGTATCGTTGAGGTAGTTTTTGATCCGACTTTACCCCCTCAAACGGGTTCATTTTTTTATAATCCCTTAAACCCACAGGAATAGGTAATGGGTAATAGGTAATGGGGAAAATGTTTTCAAAAATAGAGATGAATTTTATTGTTTTGAGAGTGAAAAAAGCTGAACTATGAAATGGTGGCAACGACTGAAAACGAATCCTTTAGCTCAATTTGGGGCTGGAATTTTACTGTTATTTTATTTAGTGGTAATTGCGGCAAATTTTGTTGCACCCTATAGTCCTTATGAATCCCAACTTAACGCTTCTTTATTACCCCCAACCCAAATTTATTGGTATGATCAAAAAGGGCAATGGATAGGCCCCCATGTTTATCCCACTACTCAAGGCCCGGTTGATATTGAAACCGGAAAACGTGAAATTAATCTTGATAAAAGTCAGCCTAGTCCAGTGCGATTTTTTGTGCCGGGAGAACCTTATAAAATTCTAGGAATAATTCCTTTTGATCGTCATTTATTCGGGACTGTAGGGGCTGGAAAAATTAACTTACTCGGCACAGATGAACAGGCTAGAGATCAGTTTAGTCGCCTAGTTCATGGGGGGCGAATTAGTCTAAGTATTGGATTAGTAGGAATTATGATTTCTTTTCCGTTAGGAATGATTTTTGGCGGGATTTCTGGGTATTTTGGCGGATGGTTAGATAGCTTAATTATGCGAATTGTTGAAGTTTTAATGACGATTCCAGGGTTATATTTATTGGTGGCATTAGCAGCCGTTTTACCGCCCCAAATTAGCAGTACCCAGCGTTTTTTGTTAATTGTGGTGATTATTTCTTTTATTAGTTGGGCTGGTTTAGCGCGGGTGATTCGAGGGCAGGTTTTATCAATTAAGGAACAACAATTTGTGCAAGCATCAAGGGCAATTGGTGCAAGTCCGTTGTATATTATCACCCGTCATGTTCTGCCCCAAACGGCTACTTATTTGATTATTTCGGCTACCTTAGCGATTCCTAGTTTTATTATTTCAGAATCGGTTTTAAGTTTAATTGGACTAGGGATTCAACCCCCCGATCCCTCCTGGGGAAATTTACTTTCTTCTGCTACCAATGCCTCAATTTTGGTCTTGCAACCTTGGTTAATTTGGCCGCCTGCCATTTTAATTATTTTGACGGTTTTAGCCTTTAATTTATTAGGAGATGGGTTAAGAGATGCCCTTGATCCGCGCAGTATTCAACGATAATAGATTATGATACTGACAACTTTTCGAGGAATTAGAAATCAGGTTAGCTATGATAGGGATGAACCCTGTTGCAACACCAAAATGAGTATTAATCTCACCTCTGACCAAGAACAATT
>Ga0208358_1000569_pt1 | contig 12877 bp, 7 predicted proteins | sample LakMenEpi10Aug09_FD_150685 | JGI IMG/M metagenome (GOLD analysis project Ga0208358, IMG submission 150685) | Freshwater microbial communities from Lake Mendota, WI - 10AUG2009 deep hole epilimnion (SPAdes) | ecosystem: Environmental > Aquatic > Freshwater > Lake > Epilimnion/Euphotic zone ... | reverse complement strand
TGTTCAACGGCTGTCCTCAGCCGTTGGGCCGACAAGCTTTAGCTTGGCGTCTTTGCAGGAGCTCTCAGACTCGCCTCGCAGGCTCGGCAGAGGGACGATTGAGACAATCGTCGAACAATGGCCGATTGAGACAATCGTCGAACAATGGCCGATTGAGACAATCGTCGAACACTAGCCAACTGGTTTTCCCCATAAACTATGGTAAAAAGCAAGTCTACATCGAGGACTCTTATACCATGAACCTAAAACCGATCTGTCTTGTTAGCGCTTGGATGATCGTCGCTTGGCTGTGCACAGGAAATTCACCGGGTAATTCACTCTGGGGCCAAGAGGCAACCAAGGAGCCTGCAAGTGCGACATCAATTACTCCTCGAAAGATCGTCGATCTGGAGTTCGAAGGCCAGACGATCGACAGTTGGCACGGATTCACACGCCATAAATTCACCTTCGAGGGTGCGGAAGCTTGGGTCGTCGAGCCCAAAGAGCCTCGAGGCGACGGTCGGTTCTCCTGGTGCATGATGTTTCCAGACGCCTTTACGCAGCGCTGCGCAGCACCGATGCTTGTAAGTCGCGGTTATTACCACGTTTTTCTTTCCGTGGGCAATAGTTTTGGTGCTCCCAAGGCGATCGAGAAACTCGTTGCATTCCATAAGATGCTTGAGCAACGAGGGTTTCATCACCAAGCGGTACTCATCGGGATCTCTCGTGGTGGGCTCTACGCTCACCGTTACGCAGCCACCCATCCGGATCGCGTCAGTGTGATCTATGACGATGCCGCAGTGCTCGATTATACAAGTTGGCCGGGTGGCAAAGGCAAAGGCAAGGGGAGTCCTGGCGATTGGCAGGAGCTCAAGCGATGGTACGGTTTCGAATCAGACCAACAAGCGATCGACTATCCAGGTACACCACTAAAGACACTGGAAGTTTTGGCCAAACACCATATCGCGATCGTCTCGGTCGTGGGCGATGCCGACGATGTCGTTCCACCCGATGAGAATACGGCACCTGCCGAGAAACGTTATCGGGAACTCGGTGGAGTCTTCGAGGTGATCCACAAGCCGGGCGTAGGTCACCATCCACACGGCCTCGATGATCCGTTGCCCGTGGTCGAATTCATCGAGAAACATACGCAGAATTAACCGCTTCGTTAAGCGGACTAAATAACCTTGGTCTTTTTAGTGAATATTCGCAAAAACACTCTAAGGTTGACCGTTGCGTTCCTTGCCCAAATAGTTTGTCCGTCTCTTTTCGCCAAAGGCGATATTCAACGTAGCCTGGGGCAACGCCCCAGGAATGGATGTTGTTCCCGTGGCGGTTTGACCATCGGTCATATTCATGCGTAACACCGCCCAGGGGCGATGCCCCTGGCTATGGTGACTATGGCCGTTGGCCAAAAGCATCGATCGATAGGTCCATAGACCGAAAGGATTGACCGTTACGTTCCTTTTCCAAATGATTTGTCCGTCTCTTTTCGCCAAAGGCGATATTCAACGTAGCCTGGGGCAACGCCCCAGGAATGGAGCGATGGTGATTATCGAGTACAATGTGTGCCTGCCCTTGTGCCCCTCTCAAATCCCTCCGTGCTCTCACCGTCGAATCTCTATCATGCGATCTCTATTGCTCTGCTTCTCCCTCGTCGCTCTGTTCGTCGCTCATAGCGACAAACTCCACGCGCAAGAAAACCCCGATCGAATCGTTCAGCCCAACGTTCCCACCGGAAAAATGACCAAAGGGGAATGGAACGATAGCCAAATCTTCCCCGGTACCAAACGGGCTTACAGCATCTATGTCCCAGCCCAGTACAACCCGCAGCAACCCGCAAGCCTCATGGTCTTCATGGACGGCTCAGGCTACTCTCAAACCGACGGAGCCTTTCGCGCTCCGATCGTCTTGGATAACTTGATCCACCAGAAACAAATGCCCGTGACCGTCGCTGTCTTTGTCAATCCAGGCAATATCCCAGCCAACAAACCAGGCAGCGCCGATCGCTCGAATCGATCCTTTGAATACGACTCCCTCGGCGACCGCTACCCGAAATTCCTCATCGATGAATTCCTGCCCGTGGTCCTTAAGGATCTGAACATCTCGAAAGACCCCGCCGATCGCGCCGTGTGCGGGATCTCATCGAGCGGCATCTGCGCGTTTACCGTCGCTTGGGAACGCCCCGATCAGTTCGGTAAAGTCCTCAGCCACATCGGAAGTTTCACCAACATCCGAGGCGGTTGGGCTTATCCAGGCCTCATCCGAAAAACGAAACAATCGCCAAAAGCGATCAAGGTCTATCTGCAAGAAGGCAAAGAGGATCTCAACAACTTGCACGGCAATTGGCCGTTGGGCAACCAAGACATGGCCGCAGCTCTTCAGTTTGCCGGCTACAACTACAAATTGGTGATGACCGACGGTGGTCACAGCGGTAAATACGGTGGAGAAGATCTTCCCAATGCACTGCGATGGCTCTGGGCCAAGGAATCCGAATCGACCAACATCCCCATCGTCGAGACCAAGCCCAAGTGGGAACCTCATCCCGATGCGGTGGCCCGCGAGGATGTGCCGAAAGGTAAAGTCGAGAAGATGGACGCTTGGGAGTCGACGATATTCCCTAACACCACACGCGACTGGTGGATCTATGTCCCAGCCCAATACAAAGACTCTGAGCCTGCCGCACTGATGGTCTTCCAAGACGGCGAGCGGATGCAAAACGTCAATGGACGCTGGCGTGTCCCGACCGTCTTTGACAACCTGATTGCACGTGGAGAGATGCCACCGACGATCGCCGTTTTCTTAAATCCAGGCCACGATAAATCTCAGCCTCTGAACAACAATCGCTTCTCGAACCGTAGCTACGAATACGATAGCTTGGGTGATCGCTACGCTCGGTTCTTGCACGAGGAAATCATTCCCGAAGTCAAGAAGCGTTACCGTATCTCGGAGGATCCGAACTCGCGAGCCATCGCCGGTTCGAGCTCCGGTGCTATTTGCGCCTTTACGGTCGCTTGGGAACGACCCGACTCGTTTCGCAAAGTCTATTCGACGGTTGGAAGTTTTACCAACCTGCGAGGTGGTAACGTCTACCCGTCGTGGGTGCGTAAGACCGAGCCCAAGCCGATTCGAGTCTATATGTCCGATACCACTGGCGATATCGACAACCCTTTTGGGTCTTGGCCTTGGTCAAACCAACTCATGGCATCGGCCTTGAAGTACATGGGGTACGATCTTCGCCTTGATTGGACCGATGGGTATGCCCACAACGATGATTACGGAAGTTCGCTCTTTCCAGATGCGATGAAGTGGCTCTGGCGCAAAGAGGCTCACACCCCAGTGATCGATACCCGAGGGGATCTCGGTGGTGACTTGACCTTGCTCAATCTGCTCATTCCTGGCGAGTCTTGGAAGGTGGTTGCCGACAACTTGGGCTTTGCAGACGCATTGTGTAGCGATGCTCAAGGGAACATCTACTTTTGCGATATGAAGGCTCCGGCGGTTTACAAAATCAGCGCCGCAGATGGGACCAAGACGGAGTTGTGCAAGGAATCCGTAAGCGGTCTGGAGTTCTCGCCCGATGGAAAGCGATTGATCGCTTGCCAAGGCGCCCAGAGTCGTATCCTCTCGATCGACATCGAAACCAAAGAGGTCAAAACGATTGCCCAAGGGGTTAAGCCCAACGATTTGGCAGTGACCAGCGAAGGTCATATTCTCTTTACCGATACCGGAGCCCAACAGGTCGTTCGGGTCGATCCGACAAGCGGCAAGACAACAGTGGTCGATACGGGGATTAGCAAACCCAACGGCATAGCGCTTTCCAATGACGGTGGAACGTTAGCTGTCTCCGATTACGGAGGAGATTCGACCTGGATGTTCCGGATCAATGCGATGGGAGATCTCGATGCGAAGATGCCGGTCATGCCGATGCTCTTGCCGATCGATCCCAAGGGAGATTTCCGATTCAACGAACCACCCCCTTACGTTTCGGCCTCCAAAGGGGACGGTATGGCGGTCGATAAGAAGGGGCGATATTACGTAACGAGCGAACTGGGAGTTCAGATCTTTGATCCCACCGGGCGACCTTGTGGCTTGTTGCCCAAGCCCAACAAAGACCAGCCGTTGACGACTTGTATTTTGGCAGGTGCCAAGCACAACACGTTGATTATCGCCAATGGTACAACGGTTTATAGCCGGGAACTCAAGGTGGAATAATGCATCATCTCAATCGCCGATGGACTTGCAATGCTGCCTTGTTTTGGCTGTTGGTATTGCCAGCGATGGTCTGCTTTGCCCAAGCGATTCAAGGTCAGGAGCCAGTTGGGAATAAGCAGCGACCCAACGTGCTGTTCATACTTACAGACGACCAGCGATTCGATGCATTGAGTCTTGCAGGTCATCCCTATCTAAAGACACCGAACATCGATCGGATTGGACGCGAAGGGGTTTACTTCCGAAATGCATTTTGCACCACATCGCTCTGTTCGCCCAGCCGGGCCAGCATCCTCAGTGGTTTGTATGCGCATAAGCATGGTGTGACAAACAACTTCACAGAGTATCCGACAAACCTCAAGAGTTTTCCGCTGATGCTCCAAGCAGCCGGTTACCACACCGCTTATTTTGGCAAGTGGCACATGGGAGAAGAGAACGATGGGCCAAGGCCGGGCTTTGATTGGTTTGTGACGCACAAAGGTCAAGGCAAGTATTTTGACACGGAATTTAATTTTCATGGCCAAGAGCGCAAAGTCGTTCCTGGGTATTACACAAACGTTGTAACGCAAATGGCAAAAGACTGGCTTGAACGTCCCAAGGACAATCGGCCATGGTGTTTGATGATCGGGCATAAGGCACCTCATAGTTTCTATCATCCAGAGCCCAAGTATCAACGAGCGTTCGATCACGTCCAGGTGCCTTATCCTGCTAGTGCCTCAGACAAGGAGCTTGAGGACAAGCCGGAGTGGATTCGCAAGCGGCGTAACACTTGGCATGGAATCTATGGCCCCCTTTTTGATTGGCGCAAGAAATTTCCAGACGATTCTCCTGAGGCGGTGAAAGACTTTGAGGCGATGACCAGGGCTTATTGGGGGACCATTCTCTCGGTAGACGACAGCGTCGGAGAGTTGCTCAAGACACTCCAGGAGCGTGGCGAATTGGATCGCACGATCGTGGTGTACATGAGTGACAATGGAATATTAAACGGTGAGCATGGGATGGTCGACAAGCGAACGGCACACGAGCCAAGCATGAGGATTGTTCAGTTAGTGCGCTATCCAGGATTGGTCTCTATTGATCAAGCCCGTGTGGTCGAAGAGCCTGTGCTGACGGTCGATATAGCACCTTCGATCCTTGAGCTATGTGGTTGTGATCCGATCCAAAACATCGACGGCAAGTCTTGGAAGAGGCTGGTTCAGGGTACCGAGGACGATTGGAGAACGAGTTTCCTTTATCACTACAACTATGAGAAGCAGTTTCCGTATACTCCGAATGTACGATGCGTTAGGACATCGCAGTACAAATACAGCCGTTCGCCTCATGGAGATGGACTCCCAGATCGCCATCTCGGGGAACTCTATGACATCTCGAAGGATCCGCACGAAAGCCGAAATCTTATTGCCGATGAGGCCTACGCAGAGGTCTTGGTCAAGATGAAGCGGGAGCTTGCACAAGCCATGGCGAAAGTCGGACTCGATGAGAATACCGACAAAATGCCGATCGACGAAGGGATCAAAGAGTCGCTTCCAGATCAGAAAATACGTTAAGCTATGATAGCTTTGTGTTCTTAAGGTTTTTTAGTGGGTGAAAGCTAGGCTTTTTCGTACTCAGCTTCGCGGTACTCGTACTCGTCCTCGTACTCGAAAACGCTTGAATCGATTCAGGGCGATCACCTTTTCAACGATATCCCAATACGTGCCTTCGAGTACGAGCAGCGAACCATGAAACACCTTCGTCTTACACTTTGCCTTCTCCTATGTTTTTGGATAGGTGCTGTCGATCAAGAAACCCATGCGCAAGATGCAACCGAGTCGCGACCTAATGTGCTCATTATTGTCGGCGACGACATGGGGTATGCGGATGTTGGGTTCCATGGTTGTAAGGATATCCCGACGCCGAATCTCGATGCACTAGCCTCAAGAAGCATGAGGTTTATCAATGGGTATGTCACTGGCCCCTATTGCTCCCCGACACGAGCTGGACTGTTGACCGGTCGATACCAGCAGCGTTTTGGACACGAGTTCAATCCAGGAGGCAATGGTCAGGGCTTGCCGCTTGGGGAAACCACGTTGGCCGATCGATTGCAGAAGGCCGGTTACAAGACCGCGTTGGTCGGCAAATGGCACTTAGGAAACGCGCCCGAGCAACGACCATTGCGACGTGGGTTTCAAGAGTTCTTTGGCTTTCTAGGTGGTGCTCACAGTTACTTTGAGTCCGAAGGTATTCTTCGAGGCGATAAGCCCGCAGGTCCGATCGACTATACGACCGATGTCTTTGCGAAAGAGGCCGTTGCGTTTATCGATAGGAATCGCAAGGAGCCCTGGTTCTTGTACTTGGCCTTCAATGCCGTGCATACACCGATGCACGCGACAGAGGAACGCTTGCGAAAATTCGCATCGATCCAAGATCCGCAGCGTCGCAAGTATGCCGCGATGATGTCGGCCATGGACGATGCAATCGGTAGGGTTCAAGAGGCCTTGAAAGCAACCGGGCAGGATACTCGAACTCTTGTCGGTTTTGTCAGCGACAACGGCGGTCCGACGATGGAAGGTGTTACCGTCAACGGCTCGAACAATGCACCCCTGCGCGGTAGCAAACGCACCACGCTCGAAGGAGGTGTCAGGGTTCCGTTTTTGCTGTCATGGCCAGGAGTGATCAAGCCTGGAGTTTATGATCGACCCGTGATCCAGCTCGATTTGAATGCAACGGCTCTGGCCGCTTGTCAGATTCCAGTCCAGCCGGAGTGGAAGCTTGATGGAGTCGACTTGATGCCTTATGTCAGCGGCAAGAATGCCTCGGCTCCGCATGAGGCACTCTATTGGCGATTCGGTCCGCAAATGGCGATTCGCAAGGGGGATTGGAAGCTTGTGCGGTACGACAAAACCGCCGATGGGCAGAGCACCGGTGGGGGACCAAGAGCCAGGGTGACACAAGCCAAATTGTACGATCTATCGAAAGACATCCACGAAGACAACGATTTGTCCGGTCAGATGCCTGATAAAGTCAAGGAGTTGCAGTCCGACTGGGATCGATGGAATCAAAGCAACATTGCACCGCTATGGGGTGCGGGAAATCAAGGTGGTGGAAATGGCGGTGCCAAAAAGAATGCTAAGGCAAAGCCCAATATCGTCATCCTCTATGCCGATGACTTGGGATACGGCGATGTCCGATGCAATAATCCTCAGCGTTGCAAGATCGATACGCCCAATATGGATAGGTTGGCGCAGCAAGGGATGCGATTTACCGATGCTCATAGCTCCTCTGGGTGCTGCTCGCCTTCTCGGTATGCACTCATGACGGGACGATACCACTGGCGTACGACACTACAAAGTGGCATCGTCGGAGTGTGGGGCAAACCGTTGATTGCGGAAGATCGTTTGACGATCGGCAAGTTGGCACAAGGTGCGGGTTACAAGACGGCGTGTGTGGGCAAATGGCATCTGGGGCATGATTGGCCTATCAACCAAGAACAGAAAAAGTTTTTTCAAGGTTTTGGAGGCAAGGCTGGGGGAGGAGGCAATGTGCGTTCCGAGTTCTCCGATGAGCATGTCCAGACCTGGCAGAGCGTCTTCTCGCAAGAGATACCCGGCGGTCCGATCGACCGTGGCTTTGACGAATACTTTGGCACCGATGTACCGAACTGGCCCCCTTACTGTTTCATTGATGGGAACCGAACCGTTGGCATCCCCACTCAATTATTGCCACTCGATAAGTTGGTCAAAAACCAAGCGAGCTTGCAGGGACCGGCCCTTGCCGATTGGCAACTCGAACGAGTCTTGCCAGCGTTGCTCGAGCGATCGGTGTCCTTCATCGAGAGACAAGCGGCATCCGGAACACCTTTTTTACTTTATATGCCTTTGACATCGCCCCACACCCCGCTTGCGGTCAATCAAGCGTGGAAGGGCAAAAGCGGATTGCAAAGCGATTTTGCCGACTTGGTCGTCGAGACTGACGCGGTGGTAGGAGAGGTGCTCGCTGCATTGGATCGAAATGGTGTGGCTGATAATACTTTGGTTGTTTTTAGTTCCGACAATGGTTGCGCCTCATACATTGGGGTTAAACAACTCGAGAACCAAGGCCATTACCCGAGTGGCCCATTGAGGGGTTATAAGTCCGATGCGTGGGAGGGAGGACATCGAGTACCGATGATTGTCCGATGGCCAGGAGTGGTTCAAGCTGGAAGTGTTTGTTCCGAGCTCGTGCATCAGGCTGATTGGATGCGAACAATCGCGGAGATTTTGCAAGTGCCACTACCGGAGAATTCAGCCGAGGACAGTTTCAGTCTTATGCCTCTCTTGCAAGGAGGCAAGGAGCCGATCCGCGAGCATGCCATCAGCACATCGTGCTCTGGGACTCCTGCTTTAAGACATGGGGATTGGAAGTGGATTCCACCGGTGAAGCCCAACCAATCTGGCGAGTTGTATCATTTAGGGGAAGACTTGTCAGAGAGTCGGAATCTTGTGACCCAAGACCCGATTCGGGTCGAGCAGATGAAGCGATTGCTAGAAGAACTCATCGTAAGTGGTCGAAGTACACCTGGAACCAAGCAGAAGAACGACATGAAAGTGGTTCGATATCCAAAGGCTCTTTAATAGAGGATTGAACTCGTTAGATTTTCTCGCGTGGCACATTTCGATACGGAAAGCTAGAATGAACGCTTTCCAATCGCCTCTATTGAATGCAACAGGAAGCATCGCTCCTATGACCAGAAACACACTCGGGGAAGCCCGCACCAAGATCGTCGCCACGGTAGGACCCGCATGCGAAGACGAAAAGATCCTTGCCGAGCTTGTCGAAAACGGGGTCGATGTCTTTCGCATCAATGCGGCTCACGGCAAGCAAGCCGATTTTCAGAGGATCCTCGATAAGATCAAGTCGGTTCGAGTCAAGACAGGTTTTCCGGTGGCTGTGTTGCTGGATCTTGCCGGCCCGAAAATTCGCTTAGGGCAACTTGTCCAAGACCCTTTGGAGGTCGAGATCGGACAGGAACTTACGTTCGTCCGAGGCGAAAAGGCGACGAAGGCTGATGAGCTTACGAGCAACTACACCAAGCTTATCGATGAAGTCAAGATTGGCGATCGGGTGATGCTCGCCGATGGAACGATCACGCTCGAAGTGATCGACAAGTCGAAAGACTCGCTGCGTTGTGTGGTGGTGGTTCGCGGTACGATTCGTTCGAGGCAAGGGATCAATTTACCAGGAGTCTCTTTGTCGGTCTCCTCGATGCGACCTGAGGATGTCGACAACGCGCTTTGGGCTGCCCGGAATGAAATCGATTTTATTAGTTTGTCGTTCGCACGGACGGCCCAAGACGTAGCGTCTCTGAAGAACCTCTTGGCATCGATGGATGCCCATGCGATGGTCATCGCCAAGATCGAGAAGCGCGAAGCACTTCAGTGCCTCGAAGAGATCGTCGAAGCTGCCGATGGGGTGATGGTCGCTCGCGGGGATCTAGGTGTCGAAATCGATGTGGCCGAAACACCCGTGGCACAAAAACGGATCATCCAAGTCTGCAAGGAGAAGATGAAGCCGGTCATCGTGGCCACGCAGATGCTCGAAAGCATGCATCACAACCGACGTCCAACCCGAGCCGAAGCCAGCGACGTGGCCAACGCCATCCTCGATGGAGCCGATGCTTGTATGCTCAGCGGCGAGACGGCTATCGGCGAGTACCCTGTCGTGGCCGTCGAGACGATGAACCGTATCATGCTCTACACCGAAACGATGCTTAAGAACACCCCTCAGGAATCCAAACCGCGACTCTCTTCGCACGTCCATCCGATCACCTCTGCAGTCACCTATAATGCAGCCAATATCGCCGAAGCGATCCAGGCCAAGCTTGTGGTTGTCGCCACACGTACCGGTGGAACCGCTTGGGTCAAAGCCAAGCAGCGGAACTACATCCCTACCTTGGGCGTTAGCGACTCGGAAGCCACGTTAAGACGCATGTGCCTTTTTTGGGGGATCATGCCCCACCATGTCACCCAGCTCGATAGTCCTGAAACCCTCGTTGAGGACGTCACCAAATGGGGGAAATCGACCGGAGTACTCAGTGCTGGGGATCGCGTGGTTTTCGTCACCGGAACCGGATTGCTCAACCAAACCCATAATTTGGTTTTTGTTAACGAAGTCCCCAAATAGAAGTTCTGGCTGAATTCAGGCAAGCAATTTCGCAGGCTAGCGAATAGAATCAAGTCATGCAGGTTTTGTTGACACCTGCGTTTTTCGGTTCCTTATTCCAAGCCAAATGCATGTTTGCGCCAAATCGCCTGAAGCTTCGGTTCTGGTCTGTATGGATTGCTTTTTTGGGCCTGAGTGCAATTCAGATTGCCCAGGGACAGCAAGAGCAAACCGACGACCCAACCATCGCCAAATCGCCTGCGCTCAAAGGGGCCTGGCTTATCCGGGTTCCGTTACCTCTATCGGGTGATATCGACTCGAAAATCATCGCTTCGCTTGAATCGATCTCTCTGCGCAGCCAGGGCAACGATCGGCCTGTGGTCATCCTCGAGTTTGTCCAAGCGACGCCATCAAGTGAAGCGGCTGTGGTTGGCAGAGCTGGTGCTCTTGAGCAATCTGCAGAGTCCAAAAGCATGGGCCAAGGTAGCTCGTTTGGAAAGGCTCTGACCCTATCGATGTGGCTAAGTGGTCCAAAAGGGAATCGTGTCAAGAGTGTTGGATACATTGCCTCGAATTTGCGAGGTCATGCGGTTTTAGTCGCACTGGCTTGCGAAGAGCTCGCCATGCTGCCGGATGCTGAGATAGGCAAAGCTGGCATTGATGAAGTCCAGATCGACCCGACGCTAGAGCAAGCTTACTTGGATATCGCAGCTCGCAGAGGGATGTTTCCAGAAGCGGCTGTTCGCTCGATGTTGGATCCAAGCCAAAGGCTCGTTCAGTTGGATCTCGATGGGGGTGGAGTCGAGTACACGACAGTGCAGCAATTGGAAACCAAACCTCTGCCCGATGGAACTTGGCGTGATAAGCCACTCGTACCTATCAACCAAATGGCAACGTTTAAGGGCCAAGAGCTTAGTCAACCCGACCGCCGTTGGATCTCCCGGACGGTCAATAATCGGGAGTTGCTAGGTGTGGCCCTGAAACTTACTGGTCCGATCACCGAGAAGCCGACGTTTGAGCTACCGCGCAAGGCCGTTCACTTGAAGCTACGAGGGGTGCTCTATCCGCGAATAGTCAATCGAAGCATTCGCGCGATCGATGATGCGATCAATAACCAGGGAGTCGACTTGATCCTCATTCAACTCGATAGCCCAGGGGGAAAACTCGATGACTCGATGCGATTGGCTTATAGGCTTGCCGAGATCCCTGCGGACAAAGCGGAGGTCGTGGTTTTTGTCAGCGAGCATGCGCGCGGGGATGCTGCATTGATTGCACTAGCTGCCGATGCGCTTTATATGGCACCCAATGCTCTGCTAGGTACTGGTGGCGAAGCTAGCATCAATGCAGCGGCTATTGAAAAAAGAAAAGCCAACTTCATCGAGCTTGCTAAACTCTGCAACCGCGCACCGGGTGATTTGGTCGGCTTGGCCAACCCCGACGCGACAGTCCATGAATTGCAAGCTGCAGATGGACGTCAAATCCGAACAGTTCCTGAGTGGATTCTCGATGATCCGGTCAAGCCGTTGTGGGCCAAGGGCCAGGCGGTCGACTATCGCAACGGCATCGGGGTTAATCAAGCCATCGCCATGGGTATTGCTTCGGATCGAGCCAACGATCTTGCAAGCGTTGCTAGCTCTTTTGGCGTCAATGAACTGCCGATGGAAAAGCAAACCAGCCGGCTCGAACAAACCGTCGAATGGCTAGCCTCTCAGCGCTGGCTGGCTTATGTCTGCTTCCTCGTGGGACTAATCTGTCTGAGTGCCGAGTTGAGCACACCAGGTGTTGGAGTCCCAGGACTCATTGCGCTGGTGTGTTTCATGATCTTCTTTTGGATGAATCTCTTCCAAGGAACGATCGAGTGGCTCGAGATTCTATTGATCGTTGCCGGCATCGGTTGTCTGCTCGCCGAGGTATTCATTCTTCCAGGTTTCGGTCTCTTTGGGATCTCAGGCTTAATCATGCTCGCCGCAGGATTGTTGCTTGCAGGTCAAACTTTCACGATTCCAACCAACCGATACCAACTCGATAAACTCGTCCACGGTTTGGGCCAATTGGGCTTGGGGATCATCGGGCTCTTTGGGGCGATCCTCTTATTTCATAAGCAACTTGGACGATTGCCCATGTTCCGTTGGTTTGCACTCGAACACCCCATCGGAGACAAATTCGTTGTGGCTATGGATCGACTCGATGAGGATCGACAGATGCTCAAGGGCCGATTCGGGACGACGATGACCAGGTGCAATCCGTATGGTAAAGCCATCCTGGGGGATATGGTCGTCGATGTGGTATCCAAGGGTGGTTGGATCGACGAAGACATGCCGATCGAGGTCATCGAGGTTAAAGAGAATCAGGTTTTGATTCGGACTCGAAAATTATAGAAATGACGCAGCTCACTCAAGCACTCCCTCGTTGACACTTCGGGTTACGGGGCCTGCGGCCCGGTGGCTTGGCTTAGTAACCCGAACCGTAAGGGAGGCAGCGTCAGTACGCGGTCGATGGCTCCGCGTAACGATCACTCGAGCGCTCCCTCGTTGACACTTCGGGTTACTGGGCCTACGGCCCGATG
>Ga0208358_1000531_pt1 | contig 13400 bp, 16 predicted proteins | sample LakMenEpi10Aug09_FD_150685 | JGI IMG/M metagenome (GOLD analysis project Ga0208358, IMG submission 150685) | Freshwater microbial communities from Lake Mendota, WI - 10AUG2009 deep hole epilimnion (SPAdes) | ecosystem: Environmental > Aquatic > Freshwater > Lake > Epilimnion/Euphotic zone ... | reverse complement strand
CTTTATCGGTTAGAAGAACATCGGCATCAACTGTTAAGTAAAATTGACGATTCCGCTACCCAAGAAAAGTTACGAAACCCTGACTTTTCCCAATTCCAAAATGACATTTCTAAAAATTTAGCTGCATTATCAAAACTCAGAGAACGATTTTCCAGAGATACTTTAAATATTGGGGTCGTAGGACGGATGGGACAGGGGAAAAGTCGTCTATTACAAACTTTAAGCGGGTTAACGAATGATGAAATTCCTTCTGCAAGACGAGATTACCAAAATCGGATTATTTTTATTTCTGTTGCATGGATAGTAGACGATAATGACGATAAAGAGGCAAAAATTCGTAGTTTAGCGAGTAAAATTTTATCACCTGTTACTGGTGAAATTGACCCCAAGCAGAGTATAGAGGATTGTGTAAAGGATGGAGGGAAAAACGGTTTTACTGTAGAAGACTTTGAATCTCTAATAAACCTTTTAAAAGATCAAGAGAATTCCTCAGCTTCTAAATCAGAGTTAAAACTACAACCTGAATTAGAGATAAAATCTGATGAGCCTATTAAACAATTAGAACAATTAGAGCAATTAGCAAAGGATTTGAAAGAACAATCCTTACCTAAAAAAGATATTCCTTTAGTGGTAGTTACAGGAATTCAAAGTTATGCTGATTTTAAAAAGGCAAACGTTTTTCGATGATTAGCAAAATTTGTTGATGAACTTGGAGGTGAACAAAAAAATGAAGATTCCTTTCGAGGAGTTAAAGGAAAATTTCGAGAAGTTCACGGAGGAAACAGTCAAGGGCATGATAAAGGGCATAAACGAAGTAGTAGAAGCAGCAGAAAAAATGAAAGACCTATTCAACTTCAACAAAAAATAGTTGTATCTGTTTTGGCTATATTGTTTTGCATCTCTTTAGCTTTAGGAATTTGGTTCTATATCCAATCCAACGATCAAAATCCAAATAATCAACAGCAAAACGACAATATAAACAGTTCAAATAAACCGATTCAGACTCTAATTATGGAACCCAAGGCAGTGCAAAAAGAGTTAACTCCTCAAGAGGAAACTGAAGAAGTAAAGGAAGAAAAGATTAATTAAAATTATCGACATCCCTACCTTTTTGCCCGAATATAATCAGTTAATCTTATGCAAAATTCTGCCAAAAACCGATTAAAATTATGCCTATTAAGCTAACCTGGAAAAATGCCAAAGAAAATTAGGGAATTAAAAAACCTTCTTCTGAAAGCAGGTTTTACTGAGGAACCGGGTAAAGGAAGCCATACAAAATGGTCACATCCACTTTTACCCGGAAAAGTAATCTTATCAGGAAAGGATGGGAATGATGCCAAACCCGATCAAGAACGAGATGTTATAAATGCTTTAAATACACTTGCTAAAATCAAGGAGGATCAACAACGATGAAAAGCTCTTATACCATTATTATTCAATGGTCAGATGAAGATCAGTGTTATGTGGTCAGCCTTCCTGAATGGGGAGAACATTGTCACACCCATGGGGATACCCATGAAGAAGCGTTAAAGAATGCACAAGAAGTTTTAGAACTACTGATAGAGTCGGCAGTGAACAATGATGAGCCTTTACCCAAACCTCAACTTTTCGGAAAAACATTAGAGAGAGTGTGAAAATTTATTAAAATTTTTGGCAATTTTGAATCAGAATCAACAAGCAAATAAGAGTCTAAAAGTGGCGATCGCTGGCTCTACAATAAAAGAGTGTAAAAGTGGCGATCGCTTGCTTGAACGAAGGAACGAGGAAATGATACTAGGAAGGATGGAGTTGAGTATAATAATTGCAAATAGCCAGTTTTGACTTAATTATCGTAAAACATTATTAAATTAACCGATCGCTTGTGCCATCCCAAAAAGCTCAAAAGATTGATTTGAATGGGGATTATCCTTGCCCTTGTCGGCGAAAGGGGCGGCTAGTTCCCATTGCGCTGACGGAAGCCTTTGGCTGCGATCGCTGTCAGCAAATTTTCGTTGTCGATGAGAGTGGTTATTGCTTAGAACAACTCGCCACCCATTATCCTTATAAGCAGGCTTGGCATTGGACAGGTCATCAATGGAACAAAGCCAGTCCAGGGTTAAAAGCCCATTATCTACCTATGGCTTTGGGGATGCTCCTAGTTCCATTAGTGATCTGGTTACCATTAGCCTTGTATTCACCTGGGCCAAATCTGGTGTTATGGGCGATGGTTGCTATTGTGTTGGCGATGTTACCCGCATTGATGGTTTGGCTCGCTTACAGGCGTTAGCGGCATGATAATTGATGATTTCTCTCTCCTTCCGACCGATAATCCTTTGCGTCGTGCTTACCTTGCTAGTTTTGAATTAGCCAAAACTAGAGGGGCAGATCGAAGTCTCGCCTTGCAACTGATGGCGAAAGCATTGCGATCGCGACAGAATGACATCTTAGAAGCCAATACCCTCGACTTAGAAGCCAGTCGCAACCTAGGGTTATCGGAATTAATCACCGACTGGCTGAAACTCACCCCAGAACGCTTAGAAACCACCGTTCAAATTTTAGAACGTCTGGGACAACTGCCCGATCCCATTGGTCGGGTGATGAGTGCTTCCTATCAACTTGAACAGGGACAAACCTACTTTCAACCGATTCCCCTGGGGGTAGTGGCGTTGGTTTATGAAGCCTTCCCCGAATTAGCGGCGATTGCGACGGGACTCTGTTTAAAAACCGCCAATAGTTTAGTGCTGTTAGGGGGAACAGAAGCCAGCCATTCTAATCAGATGATTGTTCAAACCTTGCAACTCGCCTTAGAGGAATCAGGACTTCCCCCAGGCTGTTTAGAAATGCTGCCGTCAGAACCCCATACTCCGATTAAACAGTTAATTACTCAAGACAAATATATCAATTTAGTCATTCCCTACGGTCGCCCCAATTTTGTGCAGCAGGTCGTAAATCAATCTACGGTTCCCGTCTTGCGTTCCGCCATGGGAAATTGTTATTTATACTGGTCATCTACGGCAAGTGTGGATACGGTGCGATGGATGATCTTAGATAGTCATGATGGTAAACCGGATGCCGTTAATGCCATTGAAAAAGTTCTGATTGATCCTAATCAAAAAAGCTCATCCCTAGTGCGATTATGGAATAACTTACGGGAAGCTGGATTTGAACTGCGAGGAGATGAAGGGCTCGCTCAAGAATTTTCGGAATTAATTTTAGCAGAAACAACAGAATGGTCAAGACCTTATTTAACTCGCACCGTTGCTTTTAAAAGGGTAGATCATTTACAACAAGCTATTATTTGGATGAATACCAATAGTAGCGGTCACGCAAACTGTTTAGCCACCGAATCCTATTCCGAGAGTCGAAAATTTGCGCAGGATGTCAATAGTGCCTTGACCTTTATTAATGCGTCTCCTCGATTTTCCCGTCACTTGAACCGAGGAGACGCAATTTTTCTGGGAATTTCTAACCAGAAAGGATATCGTCGGGGGTTAATAGGTTTAGAAGCCCTAATGACCCTGAAGCACGTTGTTCAGGGTAATCGGCAATTTTAGATACGTTGGGCTTCAGCATTGGCGGGGGGTAATTTTACTTTTTGGGCTAACCCCAACGCTTGTAACAGCGCAATGGTCATCCAGGTTAAGTCAATTTCCCACCATTCCAAACCGTGACGGGCGGAATATTGAAAAGCATGGTGATTATTATGCCAACCCTCACCATAGGTAACAACGGCGACCCACCAGCAGTTACGGGAGGAATCCCCCGATTCGTAGGTTTGATAGCCAAATTTGTGAGTAGCACTATTCACAAACCAGGTGCAGTGGAACATCACCACCACCCGAAAGAAAATACCCCAAACCACAAAAGGCCAACCGCCCATTAGATACAGCAAGAATCCAAATACCACTTGAATTACCAAGAAGTAGGTTTGGAAGAACTGATATACTGGGTCATCGGAAATATCTTTTGTGAAACGGGGAATTTCTTCATCCGCCGGAGTATGGAACAACATCCAGCCCATGTGACTCCACCAAAAACCTTTTGTGGAATCATGGGGATCTTGATCGTAATCGGAATATTGATGATGGAGACGGTGTAACCCGATCCAATCAATCGGCCCTCCTTGGCAAGCGAGGGTTCCACAAAAAATTAAAAAATATTCTAGCCATTTGGGAGCCTCAAAACTGCGATGGCTAACCAGGCGGTGAAATCCTAGGGTAATTCCTAAGCCTCCCGTCACCCAATGTAAAAATAGAGCTAGACCTACGGCGGGCCAGCTAAAGTTACCGGGTAAAAATGCCAGCAGCGCGGCAGCATGGAGTGACACCATAAAAGCAATGGTGATCCAGTCGGGCTTATATTGAGGTGAAGTTGCAATCGTCATGAAGAAACGAAAATTCGAGCTTTTTTTTTAACAAAAGAGTCCTATTTGCGTCATAATATGCACCGCCCACAAATTGATTGAGTTCAGTGATGATATCCAGCATCGAACAGCTAAAAGAAGCAGAACAGGAACTATTTCCGATTTTTTCTGGTATTGACACGCAGGTCAAGCATAATCTTAAACGAGTTTTAGATTCCTTCCGTCGCTACCGAGTTGGAACTCACCACTTTGCAGGTGTTACAGGCTATGGCCACGATGATTTGGGACGTCAAACCTTGGATCAAGTCTTTGCCGAGATTATGGGGGCCGAATCTGCTGCGGTACGAGTGCAGTTTGTTTCTGGAACCCACGCCATTACCTGTGCCCTATTTGGCTGTTTGCGTCCTGGGGACGAACTGCTGGCGGTAACTGGCACTCCCTACGATACCTTGGAGGAGGTCATCGGTGTGCGCGGTCAAGGTCAAGGTTCATTATTAGACTTTGGCATATCTTACCGCCAATTGGAGCTAACTGTTCAAGGAAAAATTGATTGGGAGGGTCTACGGTCGGCAATAACTGCTAAAACCCGTATGGTTTTAATTCAGCGTTCCTGCGGCTATTCCTGGCGTTTGAGTTTGTCGATTGATGAGATTGAGAAAATTGTTAATATTGTTAAAAAACAGAATCCCCATACTATTTGTTTTGTGGATAATTGTTATGGAGAATTTATTGAAAATCGGGAACCAACGGCCGTTGGTGTGGATTTAATGGCGGGTTCTTTAATTAAAAATCCGGGGGGAACTATTGTACAAGCGGGGGGTTATGTTGCTGGGCGGGAAGATTTGGTGGAAGCGGCAACCTGTCGATTAACAGCGCCGGGTATTGGTAGCAGTGGAGGGGCAACTTTTGATCAGAATCGGATTCTGTTTCAAGGGTTATTTTTAGCGCCTCAAATGGTGGGAGAAGCAATTAAAGGAACCCATTTAACCTCTTATGTTTTTAATCAATTAGGATACCCTGTTAATCCTTTACCGTTTGAACCAAGAAGGGATGTGATTCAAGCCATTGAGTTAGGTTCTCCTAATAAGTTAATTGCCTTTTGTCGGGCGATTCAACAATATTCTCCGATTGGTTCCTATCTGGAACCCGTACCCGCAGAAATGCACGGATATGAAAGTCATTTAGTCATGGCGGGGGGAACTTTTATTGATGGGAGTACCTCGGAATTTTCCGCCGATGGGCCGTTAAGAGAACCTTATATTGTTTTCTGTCAAGGTGGAACCCATTGGACACATATTTCCTTAGCATTAGAAGCCGCAATTGAAGCGTTAGCAAAGGTTTAAATCCATAAACCGGGTTTTTGTTATAGCAATCGCCATCACGATTAGGAAGTCGATTCATCTAATAAACGACGAATTGATGCTTTTTCAATAAATCCCACTAACACCCCATTCCGAACCACCGTAACTTCATTTAACTGTTGTTGTTCCAATAAATTCACTACTTCTAATAGGGATTGTTTAGCATCAATAATTGTTGTAACAACGGGTTTCATGACTGTTTCAATATGAGTTACAGGCCATTGCGCTGTAGGAATAGGTTTAAGGTCATCTCCGCTAATTTGCCCGACTAATTTGCCTACTTCATTGATGACTAAAAATTGTTGAATTGCCGGTTTTCCAATAATATAATCATTGACAAAAGTTCTTAATGAAATGTCTTGAGAAACCACGGAATTTTGATTCACTAAAGCATCTTCGGCGGTAAAACCCGATAATTTATTCCGCAGCTTGGCATCCTTGGCTAAAACCCCAGCATTACTAAATACAAACCACCCAATCAAAACTGTCCAGAAATTAGGAGACCCACCGGAGATTAACAGGGGTAAAAATCCCAATGAAATTCCGATTAAACCTAATCCTTGACCCGCTCGACTTGCAAATAGAGTCCCCTGATATTGATTCCCGGTAATTCTCCAAACCAAAGCTTTAAGAATATTCCCACCATCAAGGGGTAAACCGGGAATTAAATTAAAGATTGCTAGGGCTAAATTAACATAAGCCAAGAGATTAACTAAAGCCGATAAAGGCCCTGTTACTAGCAAATAGGAGCCAATAAAATGCAACCCCAAAAATAACAATAAACTGACTAACGGCCCAGCAATGGCAATCCAGAAAGCCCCGGCGGGAGTTTTCGCTTCTTGGTCTAACCCGGCTAATCCCCCAAACAAAAATAACGTAATAGATTTAACCTGAATTCCTTGTTTGATTGCTACAAAACTATGTCCTAATTCATGGGCTAAAACCGAAGCAAATAGAAGCAATGCGGCAATTAATCCGAGGAATAATGACAGTCCTAAACCTAATTGGGGAAATTGAGATCCCAAATTTCCCCCATAACTAAGGGTCATTAATCCCAGAATCAGAAACCAAGAAAGGTTAATATAAAATGGGATACCGAATAGATTACCGACGCGAATAGAGCCATTCATATTGGCTACCTCTTATAGTAATCCAGAAGTAGATTCAACCTCTGGTCTTTCATAACTTCAGTGTAACGAATTGTAAATAAAATCGCCAATCTCCTCCAGGTTGTATATACCAACCCATGAAGTACGGTTTTCCGCTTTTACATACTGTCACTATCTTTTTATAATTAGATAAATTATCATTTAGTTTAAAATAGGCGGCATTTGGATCTGCGGGAATGACCTCTGTTATTAGTCTTATTAATGATTTTAGCAACATTAACATTCTATATTCGAGTATTGCAATGATTCGTGAAAAATCTTGCCCTTTTGGGTGCAAATAGCATACCCGCGAATGCTAGGCACAAAAAGTCACCCACCCCACCACTTGTATTCCCTTTAAACCTGATAATAGGAGCGATACCATTCTACAAAGTTTTGGACTCCGACTTCAATAGAAGTATTGGGTTGAAAGTCTATATCTTGAATTAAAGCATCGACATCCGCATAGGTTATCGGGACATCTCCGGGTTGAATGGGCATAAAATTTTTGATTGCGGGTTTACCTAATGCCGTTTCTAAGACTTCAATCAAATGTAATAATTCAATCGGTTGATTATTCCCGATATTATACAGTTTATAGGGTGCGTTTGTCTGGGGATTTTCACCGGATTGGGGAATTCTATCTAATGTTCTAATTACTCCTTCTACAATATCATCAATATAGGTAAAATCCCGTTGCATTTTGCCATAATTAAACACATCAATGGGTTTTTCTTCGAGAATGGCTTTTGTGAAAATAAACATCGCCATATCGGGACGACCCCAAGGCCCATAAATGGTAAAAAATCGCAATCCTGTCATCGGAATATGATATAAATGGCTGTAACTATGGGCAATTAATTCATTGGATTTTTTGGTTGCTGCATATAAACTAATCGGGTAATCTACATTATCTTCTACTGAAAACGGGATTTTTTTATTCGCCCCATAAACAGAACTCGAAGACGCATATACTAAATGTTGAATTTGGGAGTGACGACACCCTTCTAAAATATTCAGAAATCCCACTAGGTTACTATCAACATAAGCATAGGGATTTTTTAAAGAATATCTGACCCCGGCTTGGGCGGCAAGATGGGCAACTTGTTCAAAATTTCCTTGAGCAAATAACTGATTAATTCCCTCTCTATCCGCTAAATCTAATTTTTTAAAGGAAAATCCTGATCGGTTTTTTAACTGTTCTAAACGGGCTTGTTTTAGAGAAACATCATAATAATTATTGAGATTATCAATTCCGATGATGGTGTCTCTTCGGTCTAACAAACGTTGACACAGGTGAAATCCCACAAATCCTGCCACCCCGGTCACTAATAAGTTAGCCATTTTTCCCCATATAAATTTCAATAACGAAAATAAAAACAATAACTGATCCTGTTAGAATCAATTTATAATTGTATTATAGCAGAGAACGGGAAATATAGAAAGAGGTTAATTATGTTAAACAAAGGTTTAATGAGTTTAGGAATTTTACCTATTGTATTCTTCAATAATTTCACCCTGACTTTAGGCAATTATCAACCTCTGACAGATCATAATATTGTTCAAAATAATGCCTTGGAAAAATCTAAGCCTTAATTAATCAATATAGTTTGTTTAGCGAATCGCTTAGAAGTAATTATCTCAATCTCCTTGATGGCAGAATTCCCGCAACCAAAGTGGCTTTTAGTCTAAAAGATCAAAACAATTATGAAGTTATGAAACCTCAAAAAACTGCATAAGGAGTATATTTTCCTCCCAATGCTTCCACAATAGTTTGAGTATTTTTAACTAACATTTTAATATAGGTTTCTCCCCCACTCCCTGGAGCGCCAATAGAATCAGAATATAACTGCTCTGGAGCTAATTTAACCCCCGATTCTTCCGCAACCGTTGTAATTAATTGAGGGTTAATTGTAGTTTCTGCAAAAATAGCTGGAACCCCCGCTTTCTGAATCGAATTAGCTAAGGTTTTAACAGTTTTTGCGCTCGGTTGTTCTTCCGTACTAATCCCAATTAATGTCCCAATCACCTCTAATTTATAATCATGAGCATAATATTGAAACGCATCATGGGTTGTAACTAACTTTCTATTTTTAGGAGGAATAGTGGCAATTTGTTCATTAATCCAAATATCTAATTGAGTTAATTCCTGGGTCAATTTTGTCGCATTTTTAGTAAAAATATCCCGATCTTCAGGAGATAAAATAATCAACTCATCCCTAATTTTATTCGCCATTAAAATAGCATTTTTAGCCGTTCCCCAAACATGAGGATCGGGTTGTTTTTGTCCTTTATATTGAAAATCCAAAGGTTTAACCACTTCCCCCACCGCCACTTTTTTTCCCTGAGTTCCCGCCGCCCGAATTAACTTAATTAATCCCGGTTCTAAATTATAACCATTATAAAGAATTAAATCCGCCTTTTCTAAAGCAATACTATCTTGAGGCACAGGTTCATAAACATGGGGATCTGTACCCGGTTTTAAAATTCCTAGATGTTCAATTTCATCCCCAGCAATTTGTTCAGTTAAATCAGCAATAATGGTACTGGTTGATACTACTTTCGGTTGATTACTATTAACAGAATTATTTATTTTTTCTTGAGTACAACTACTTAATCCCGTTAACATAATCCCGAAAAAAACACCCCAAAACCGCATACAAAAGGACTTTTGAGCAATTATTGACAACATAATCTTTAAACTTTCATAATATTTTCATTTTTATGATATACTATAAACATCATCATCCCCAAAAAGGGCATAGAAAACAGATGAACATTATAGAATTCCCCCATCCCAACCATACTCTAAATATCGGTCACCTCAGCGTCAACTATCGCGGGGTGGAAGCGTTACGAGATATCTGTCTAAACATCCAACCCGGACGACTAACCGGGATTATTGGGCCGAATGGGGCGGGGAAAAGTACCTTAATGAAGGCGATGTTGGGCTTAATTCCGGTGGGGACGGGTGCGGTGGTCTATGACGGAAAACCCCTAATTCAGCAACGTCAACGGGTCGCCTATGTTCCCCAGCGATCGCAAATTGACTGGGACTATCCGGCAACGGTTTGGGATATTGTGATGATGGGGAGAGTGCGGAAAACCGGGTGGTTGCGTCCTTTTTCTGGAGTCAGCCGTCGCATCGCCACCCAAGCGTTAGAAAGGGTGGGAATGGTTGAATATAAACATCGCCCCATTGGTCAACTATCTGGCGGTCAACAACAGCGTGTATTTTTAGCTAGATCTTTAGCCCAGGAATCTGATATTTTTTGTTTTGATGAACCCTTTGTTGGCATTGATCAAAAAACCGAAGCGGTGATTTTTAGTTTATTTCGAGAGTTAGCAGCATCGGGTAAAATTGTGATTGTAATTAACCATGATTTGGGGGAATCTATTGTTAATTTTGATGATTTGGTTTTACTAAATCAAGAGGTAATTGCGCTGGGAAATCGTCAACAAGTTTTGAAGGAAGATTATCTACAACGAGCCTACGGAGGAAAGGTGTTTTTCTTTTCTGAAAATGTAGCTTAATTGATTTCAGGATGCAAACAATAACTGTCTTTTTAGTTAACAGTTAACCGTCATCAGTCAACTGTCAACTGTCAACTCCTTTTAATACAGCCGACTTAAAACATAATCTGCTAAACCGATTAACGCCTGTCGAGATTCACAAGTTTGAAAAGATTCCAAATACTTTACCGCTTGTTGGGCATGATAGGCAGCCAACTCCCTAGAGCGTTGAATCCCTGAGCTATCTTTAATTAAGGTTAAAGCCTGTTCTAAATCTCCATCCGTAGCAAATTCTCGCTCAATTAACGTTTCCAGATGGGGTTTTTCTTCTAAAGCATAAAGGGTGGGTGCGGTTAAATTTCCACTTTTGAGATCGGATGCTGCGGGTTTACCTAATTCCTCGGTTAAACCCGTAAAATCCAAAATATCATCAACAATTTGAAAGGCTAAACCTAGATGGCGACCATAGTTGTATAAATCTTCGGTTTGTTGCGGAGAAACTTCACTCAAAACACCAGCCGCTTTAGAACTATTGGCAATCAAAGAAGCAGTTTTATAATAGCTTTTTTCTAAGTAGGTTTCAATTGATAATCCTGTATCAAACCGATTAAGACCCTGTTGAATTTCTCCTTCCGCTAAATTCATAATTACCTGAGACAATAATTTTACCACTTCCAGGTTATCCAAATTGGCTAAATACCAAGAAGATTGAGCAAATAGAAAATCTCCAGCTAATACCGCAACTCGGTTATTAAATAAACTATGAACCGTTGGAACTCCCCGACGCATTTCAGAATCGTCCACGACATCATCATGGACGAGACTGGCGGTATGGATCATTTCTGTGATTTCTGCCAACCTCCGGTGCTTCAGGCTAATATTTTGATCGGGCGTTGTCATTCGGGAAATTAACAGGACAATCGCAGGACGTACCCGTTTCCCTTTGACACTAAACAGGTGTTCTGCGGCGGCATACAAAATTGGATGTCGCGCACCGACAAGCTGTTTTAAGTTATCGGTCAACTGCCGCAGGTCTGCTTCAACTGGCGAAAATAGAAGAGTTTGCGATGTCATGGATTAGCCAACTCAGGCGTTGAGTTAACAAAATTTTACATATCATAGTCTGATTCTAATCTGTTTCGGCTCAGGGGATCGCATTTTTGCTAAAATATTGTCTTGGGAACTCTCCGTAGCCAGGGGTAATCCTCAAAAATTTCTAGGTTTTAGTACCCACCCTTAACTCTTGCAAAACGTCGCTTCTGGAGATTTTGCGCCCTCTTTCCCCTACTCTATTTTTTAGGCGCGGTGGGCAGATCAAATTCTGAAAAAAATTTCCGTGCACCGCTACCATTCTCTAATTTTTATGTTATCTTAGGGGTAAGAGTTTAAAGAATTCTATACATTAGGGACAACGGGTCTAGCGACTGGGTTCAAGAAAATCTATCGCCACCTAATTAATCTATTGGCTTTAAGGATAGCCGTTAGGACTTCTCGACGAGCTTCTAACTCCGTTCTGGTCATTAGGCTGTCCACGATATCAGTTAGAAGATTCTCTATTTAGGGTTTTATGAGAAAGTCCTAGGTTTTACAGTAGGGATTCCTCTCCTGAGTTTCGGTGTTAGCAACATTTCGGGGAAATTCTCATTTCCCGTAGGAATTTTTTATTTGTGGGTCACAAGAGCGCTGGCAGTTGCGATCGCTTGTTGACCTGATGTAGCGGGTCTTAAACTTCTGTGCTGCTGCTCCTCCTCCTATTTCTTCAGGCTGACTCATGATGTTCTATAACGATATGCCCTTAATCATCCCGCTTCTGGCCACGGGTTATGTTCTGATGATTTATTTACTCTTAGCCCTTGCTAAGTATACAACAAACATCTTGTGAACTACCCACACTGACTTGGAGTACCAAGTACAGTTTGGGCGTGCCATGGCGTGTCTCTACACTGATTAATTACTGATTACTGACGGTGAGGGGTTCCATTACGGGTAGGGTAGTGGCCTCTACTGCGGGAGTGAATCCCAACCACTGCACCGAAAGATCAGCAAACTGTTGAGGGCAGCCACTCACACAAAACCGCGTTGGTTTGGGGGGCTGAGTATTCCGCATTCCTAACAGTTCTAACTCCTTAACAGTAGCTTTAACTAAAGAAACTGCCGGGTCAACCAACTGAACCTGAGCCGGAAGGATTGAGCGCAACACTGGGGCTAAATGGGGATAATGGGTACAACCATAAATCAGAGTATCAATTTGCTGCTGAATTAACGGGGTTAAATATTCCCGTGCCACTTGATAGGTGTAAGGGTCATGAATTCGGTTTTGTTCAATGAGGGGAACAAATTCTGGACAGCCCACTTGCCAGACTTGAACCGATGGATCGGTTTCTTGAATCGCATAGCGGTAGGCATTACTAGCGGCTGTGGCGGGGGTGGCAATCACTCCAATCCGTTTTCCTTGTCGCACTGAGGCTTGAGCACCCGGAAGAATCAGTCCTAGCATCGGTATATCAAATTCATCTTGAACCGTTTCTAAAGCCAGGGCGGAACTGGTGTTACAGGCCATGAGAACCATTTTGGCGTCCTGTTGCATTGCCCAAAGAATAATTGGGCGGACAAACTGCAAGATTTCCTCTTTTGAACGGGTTCCATAGGGCAAGTGCGCCGTATCTCCAAAGTAAAGAACGGATTCATTGGGCAGTTGACGGTACAGTTCCCTTAAAACCGTTAATCCCCCCACACCACTATCAAATATTGCGATTCTTTTTTGTCGATTGTCCGTTGTCATGGGTTAAAAATCTGTCTTTGATTGTCTGTTATCAATGGTAGAGAGCTTTGTTGTCAAGTCTATTGACAGAATTTGTTCGCTCTAAGCTGAAACAATAGGGCAATAGAAATCTACGGGTTAAATATTGTTAAATTGACATCCTCACCGCCGTAAAACTGACGGTGATTCCTAAACTTCACAATTTAGGTTTCTGCTTCTTAGCAGTTGCCTTCACAGATTTACTCTGTTCGGGTCTTACACTCGCTCCACAGACT
>Ga0208358_1000528_pt1 | contig 13436 bp, 10 predicted proteins | sample LakMenEpi10Aug09_FD_150685 | JGI IMG/M metagenome (GOLD analysis project Ga0208358, IMG submission 150685) | Freshwater microbial communities from Lake Mendota, WI - 10AUG2009 deep hole epilimnion (SPAdes) | ecosystem: Environmental > Aquatic > Freshwater > Lake > Epilimnion/Euphotic zone ... | reverse complement strand
TTTCTTAGCATCTGCCATTTGGGATGCAATAGTGCGCTTCCAAATAAGATCATAAAGCGCGAACTCATCTCTAGATAATTCTGGCGCTAACTCACCTGGTGTTTTAAATGAATCACCTGCTGGCCTAATTGCCTCATGTGCTTCTTGGGCATTTTTAGTCTTGCCTTCATACACCCTAGGAGATGGTGGTACTGAATCTTTTCCATATAAAGCTTGCGCAGATGATCTGGCAGCGGTGATGGCAGAGCTAGAAAGTGTTACTGAATCTGTTCGCATATAAGTTATATAACCGTTTTCATATAATCTTTGCGCAATTCGCATCGTAAGTTGTGCGCCCCAACCCAGCCTTGAACCGGCATCTTGTTGCATGGTTGAGGTAGTAAATGGTGGTTTTGGTTTTTCAGTTCGAGGAGATTCCTCTAATGATTTAACAACCAATGGTTGGTTAGTTAGAGATTGAACTAACTCTTTTGCTGCAGCCTCATCTAGTAGCAAAATATTTTCAACTGATTTTTCCTTGATCGCACCAAGTGAATCAAAATCATTTGTAGCTGCAACTCGCTTACCAGCTACTGATAATAGGCGAGCAGAAAAACCTGGTTCGCATTGGGCGCTTAGATCCCACCAACTAGAGGATATAAATGCCATACGCTCACGTTCGCGCTCAACAATTAATCTAGTTGCCACCGATTGCACTCGTCCTGCTGAAATTCTTGGCATAACTTTTTTCCAAAGTACTGGTGATAATCGATAGCCATACAATCGATCTAATACTCGCCTAGTTTCTTGGGCATCTACTAAGCGATAATCTAAATCTCGTGTTTCTTTCGCTGCCTTTTGAATAGCCTCTTTAGTTATTTCATGAAAAACCATTCGGCGAACTGGAATTTTAGGACGCAAGACTTCAATCAGATGCCAGGCAATCGCCTCACCCTCGCGATCTTCATCCGTTGCCAGAATTAACTCATCAGCATCTTTCATTAACTCTTTTAACTCAGCTACCTTTGATTTTTTATCTGGGTTGATTACATAAAGAGGTGAAAAATCCTCTTCAATATTTACGCCCTCTTTTGCCCAGGCAAACTTTTTATACTCTTTTGGGATATCAGCAGCTCGCTGCGGAAGATCTCGGATATGTCCCACCGATGCTTCAACCACATAATCATCGCCAAGAAATGAGCCAATTTTGCGCGCTTTAGCCGGCGACTCCACAATAACTAGCTTTGTGCCCAAAGTGATCCTTACTTTATTTAATTAGGGAAGTGAATAAAAATTAAGCGATCGCAGTTGCTCGTTTTCTATTGCGAACTAGCGCAAAAATAATTAGCGCAGTTGCAATGAGTGCGATCACTAAATTCATTTGTTCATTATCATCTAAAGTAAAGCCGACAATTGCTGGCGTAATTAACAAGCCAACTAAGTTCATAACTTTAATTAATGGATTTATGGCAGGGCCAGCAGTATCTTTAAATGGATCACCAACGGTATCGCCCACCACAGTTGCCTTATGAGCCTCACTTCCCTTACCGCCATACTTTCCATCTTCAATCATCTTCTTAGCGTTATCCCAGGCACCACCTGAGTTAGATAAGAAAACTGCCATTAATGTGCCGGTGCCAATTGCGCCAGCCAGGTATGCACCAAGTGCGCCAACACCTAAACCAAAGCCAACTGCGATTGGTGCCATTACCGCTAGTAATCCTGGGGTAGCAAGTTCGCGGAGTGAATCACGAGTACAGATATCTACAACTCGGCCATACTCTGGCTTTACCTTTCCAGTCATAATTCCTGGATACTTTTTAAATTGTGCTCTTACTTCAACCACTACCGCACCTGCAGCTCTTGAAACTGCATTAACTGCCAAACCTGAGAACATAAAGACCACAGCTGCGCCAATAATTAACCCAACTAGGTTTCTTGGATCTGCCACATCTAATACGCCCTGGAACTCTAAAACCTGATCCTTAACTACTAGACCTTTATCTAATACCGATTTCTTAATAGCATCGGTAAAGGCACCAAATAATGCAGTTGCAGCTAAGACTGCGGTGGCAATTGCAATTCCTTTAGTGATTGCCTTTGTAGTGTTTCCTACTGCATCAAGGGAAGTAAGAATCTTTGCACCCTCACCCTTTACATCTCCACTCATCTCAGCAATGCCTTGTGCGTTATCCGAGATTGGACCAAAGGTATCCATCGCCACAATTACACCGACCGTGGTTAGTAATCCAGTACCAGCAAGTGAGACTGCAAATAGTGATAACACAATTGAGCCACCACCTAATAAGAATGCACCAAAGACTGCAGAGGCAATTAATAATGCTGAGTAAACCGCTGATTCAAAACCAACAGAGACGCCCGCCAAAATTACCGTTGCCGCACCTGTTTTAGAGGAGGCAGCAACATCATTTACTGGTCGCTTACCAACCTCGGTGAAAAATCCAGTCAAAACTTGAATCGCAGCAGCTAATGCAATTCCAATTAGAACTGCGCCAAATGCTAGAACTCTAGGATTAACATCAACTGATTGTGCTTCAACAGTTAACCCAGTCATATTCTTTAATGAGCTTGGTAGATATGTAAATGTGGCAAATCCAACAAGTACTGCGCTGATAATTGCGCTAGTAAAGAATGAGCGATTAATAGCATCCATTGCCGTCTTATCGGTAGAGCGCAATTTGGTTAAGAAAATTCCTAGGATTGCAGTAATAATTCCAATTGCTGGCACGATTAATGGATAGATAAGACCTGAATCTCCAAAGCCGGCCTTTCCTAAAATTAAAGCTGCCACAAGTGTTACCGCATATGACTCAAATAGATCTGCTGCCATACCTGCGCAATCGCCAACATTGTCACCAACATTGTCTGCAATGGTGGCTGCGTTTCGAGGATCATCCTCTGGAATTCCTTTTTCAACCTTACCTACAAGATCTGCGCCAACATCTGCGGCCTTAGTAAAGATTCCACCACCTACCCGCATAAACATGGCAAGCATGGCAGCACCAAAACCAAAACCTTCTAATACAGCTGGTGCATTCTCCTTATAAATAATTACTACTAAAGAGGCGCCAAGTAGGCCAAGACCTACCGTGGTCATTCCAACTACACCACCAGTTCTAAATGCAATTTGCACTGCGCGTTGTGCTGACTTCTTTCTCGCCGCTTCTGCAACACGAACATTTGCTCTGACCGCTAGCCACATTCCGTTATATCCAACTAATGCCGAAAATCCAGCTCCTACTAAAAAGAATATTGATCTGCCAATTCGAATATCTAGATCTCCTGGCAGGGTAAATAAAAGTACAAATACAATTGCAACAAATACTGAGAGTGTTTTAAATTGTCTAGACAGATATGCAGCAGCACCTTCTTGAATTGCTGCGGCAATTTCTTTCATCTTTGCTGTGCCCTCATCTTGGGCTAAGACCTGTGCTCGAAGAGCGTATGCAATCGCTAGTGCTAATAAAGATATGCCTAAAATTGCATAAACATAATTAAGGTTATTTCCGCTTACCTGTACAAGACTCAATTAATACTCCTTAGGTAGGGCTCAGCTCTGAGCACTTCACTATCGACGGGCGAGTTTACGCACATCTAATACCCTTTTTACAAATAAAGAGGTATGCCGTGAATAAATTACGCTCAATTTACCCACCCAAGCCATATACCCTGACCCATACCATGAACCTTTTCGATGCCAATTCAATCATCTCCACCCTTGGGTTAATCGGGGTGTTGGGTGTGATCTTTATGGAAACTGGATTGTTAATCGGTTTGGTTTTCCCAGGTGGTGAAATTGTATTCCTAGCTGGAATTGCCGCCTCTGGATCAGGTGAAGTTATTTTAGGGGAAGCAAAATTATCCGCTCCACTTTTATTCACACTAGCCCCAATCGCTGCAATTACGGGGGGTGAGCTTGGTTATTGGTTTGGTAAAAAATATGGCCGGAAATTTTTTGAAAGAGGTGAAACCCGTTTTTATAACAAAAAAATGGTTGAGACTATAGAAAAATGGTTACTTAAATATGGCCCACGGAAAGCATTAGTTTTTGGCAGATTTATTCCATTTGCAAGAACTTTAATTAACCCAGTTTGTGGGGTAGCACATTTAGATCGCAAATTATTTTCAACTTGGAATGCGATTGGGGCAATTATTTGGACTCAATCCACAATTGGGATTAGTTATTTATTAGGTGATGCTATTGAAGGATCGATTAATATGTACTTGTATCCACTAATTGGCATCATAGTATTGATAACTATCATTCCATTATTAAATGGTGTTTATAAAGAACGTAAGAAAAAAAACTAACTACAGTCCTAAATCACTTAATTGATATGCAGCCCGGTAATCAAGACCTGCCTGTTTAACTTTAGGGGCAGCTCCGCGCTCAACGATTACAGCAACTGCTACCACGATTGCACCAGCCTGCTTTAACGCTTCAACTGCAGTTAAAACAGATCCACCAGTTGTCGAGGTATCTTCAACTGCTAAAACTTTTTTCCCTTTAACATCTGGGCCTTCAATTCTCCGCTGCAATCCATGAGCTTTTTCGGCTTTTCGAACAACAAATGAATCTAGTTTTCTACCATTATTTGCCGCCACATGCATCATTGCTGTTGCTACTGGGTCTGCGCCCAGAGTTAAGCCGCCAACTGCTTCAAACTCTAAATCTTTTGTTAATTCAAGCATTACTTCACCTACTAAGGGCGCAGCAGTTGAATCTAAGGTGACTCTTCTTAAATCAACGTAATAATCTGCCTCTTTGCCAGAGGATAAAATAACTTTTCCATGAACTACAGCCTTTTTTAGTATCTCAGACTTTAATTTTTCCTTAGCTGACATCCCTTTACCCTATCTAAATTAGTTGATTAATTATTTGGATAAAGAACAATGGTTTGATTATCTCGCCTAACTAAGGCTTTGGGAGGGTTAGCTTCCAGGAGTGCGTCCACTTCAGTTCTTAACTTGGCTACCTCAAGTGCCATATTGGCTACCGCTTGCTCTAGCTCAATAATTCTGGCAATACCGGCTAAGTTAATTCCTTCGCCAACTAATCTTTGTACATTTCTTAATTTAACAATATCTATTAATGAGTACCTTCGATTTTTTCCAATTGTTCTACTTGGTGAGACTAAACCTAATCGATCATATTGCCGCAGGGTTTGTGGATGAAGCCCAGATAATTTCGAAGCTACCGATATTACATATACCGCTTCATCCTCTGGAATTTGATTATCGCTGCTCATAATTTAGCCTTACTAAATAATTCTGCTCTGGGATTAAAATCTGCTGTTGCCTTTGCAAACTCCTCTACCGCTTTCTTAGCTGCGCCATCAACTCGTTGTGGGACTCTTACATCAAGTGTGATCATTAAATCTCCACTTGTTGTTCCCTTTTTAACACCCCGGCCCTTAATTCTTAATGTCCGACCAGATGGAGTGCCGGGTGCAATTCTTACCGTTACTTCATCACCATCTAATGTTGGTACTGAAATGTCCGCGCCTAATGTGGCTTCAGCAAAAGTAATTGGCAGGGTTAAATGAATATTCTCATCTTTTCTAGAAAATACTGGATGTGGTGTTACATGCACAATTACATAAAGATCTCCCGGACCTGCTGCCCCTGGGGCACCTCGGCCTTTAATTTTTATTTTTGCGCCATCTTTAATACCAGCTGGAACCCTAGTTGTAATATTTGTGGGCGCAGAGCCCTGGGGTGATAATCTTAAATTTAACTCTGTGCCATAGATTGAATCTTTAAATGTAATTGAGGATTCAGTTTGTAAATCTGCGCCATGTCTAGATCTGCCGCCACCAAAAAGGGAGGAAAAAATATCTCCACCTGGACCAAATAAATCACCAAAATCACCGGCATTAAATTTAGCCCCGCCAGCTCCATATCCAGGTGGAACCCTGCCGGAGGTAAAAGCCTCTCTTGCTTCATCATATTCTCGCCGTTTTTTATCATCACTTAATATGTCATAAGCCTCAGAGACCGCTTTAAACCGATCCTCTAATTTTTTATCGCCCTTGGTTTTATCTGGGTGTAATTCGCGAGCTAATTTTCGATACTGTTTTTTTATGGCAGCGGCATCGGAATTTTTAGTAACGCCAAGTATTTGATAGTAATCCTTTTCGTATAAATCCTTAGCTGCCATCTGAGTTAACCCTTAAGCAGATACTTCTGGATCTGTTACTGCAACCCTGGCTGGTCTAATTACCCGATCTTTAAATTTATATCCTGGTTGCAATACTTTTGAGGCGGTTGGTTCACTTACCTCACTTGAGGTTTCATGAGTAAGTGCTTCATGAATTTCAGGATTAAAAGGAACTGGTGCCTCGGCAAATTTACTTAAACCCAATTTTTCAACTATGGAATTAATTCGATCTGCTACAGCCTTAAAACCACCAGTTAACTCACCATGTTGGGCAGCTCGATCTAGATCATCTAATACCGGGAGTAATTCAGAGATAACTGCAACAAATGCAAATTCAGTTGTTGATTGGCGATCGCGATCTACTCGCTTTCGATAATTTGCATACTCTGCTTGTAATCGTTGTAGATCAGCGGTAAGTGTTGCAACCTCATCTACAACAGCGGTTGCCTCATTTAAAACTTCATCAACTGCGTCAGAGAGTTCTTTCTCTGACGCAGCTAAATTTTCTTCGCTCATTATTTCTGTTCATCCACAACTTCAGCATCCTGTACACCATCATCGGCAGGAGTATCTCCGGCTGGTGCTTGTGCCGCATTTGCTGCATATAAAGCTGCACCTAGTTGTTGGCTGATTTCCGAGACCTTTTCAGTTGCACTCTTAATTGCCGAAAGATCTGTTCCCTCTAGAGATTTCTTAAGATCTGCAATGGCACCTTCTAGCTCAACTTTTTTAGCAGCGTTATCGCCATCATTGAACTTGTCGGCATTATCTTTTAAGAATTTTTCTGTTTGGTAAACCAGTGAATCGCCAGAGTTTCTAACATCTGCCTCTTCTCTGCGTTGCTTATCCTCTTCAGCATGAGCCTCGGCATCCTTCATCATTTGCTCAATCTCTTCTTTAGAAAGAGCAGAGCCGCCAGTGATTGTCATGCTTTGTAATTTTCCAGTACCTAAATCTTTGGCAGATACATGGACAATTCCGTTGGCATCAATATCAAAGGTAACTTCGATTTGGGGAACTCCGCGTGGGGCAGGTGGCAGACCAGTTAACTCAAACATGCCAAGTTTCTTGTTGTAAGCAGCCATTTCGCGCTCACCTTGGAATACTTGAATTTGCACAGCTGGTTGGTTGTCATCTGCGGTTGAGAAAATCTCACTTCGCTTAGTTGGGATCGTGGTGTTTCGCTCAATTAACTTAGTCATAACTCCACCTTTGGTTTCAATACCAAGAGATAGTGGTGTGACATCAAGTAGTAACACATCTTTTACTTCACCCTTTAATACGCCAGCTTGCAAGGCGGCTCCAACGGCAACTACCTCATCTGGATTAACTCCCTTATTTGGCTCTTGTCCACCAGTTAAAGATTTAACCAACTCAACAACTGCTGGCATACGGGTAGAGCCACCAACTAGAACTACATGATCAATATCTGCAATTGGAATTCCAGCATCACGAAGTACTGATTGGAATGGCTTCTTACACCTTTCCAAAAGATCAGCGGTTAATCCTTGAAATTGCGCTCTAGTAATTGTTTCATCTAAGAAAAGTGGATTCTTTTCAGTATCAACTGTTATATATGGCAAATTGATAGAGGTTTGAGCAGAGGATGAAAGTTCAATCTTTGCTTTCTCGGCAGCCTCTCTAACCCGTTGCATTGCCATCTTATCCTTTGTTAAATCAATACCGTTTTTAGCAGCAAATGTTTTAACTAAGTGATCAACTAATGCTTGATCCCAATCATCGCCACCAAGGTTGTTATCGCCGTTAGTAGCTTTTACCTCAACAACACCTTCACCAATTTCTAGTAAAGATACGTCAAAGGTTCCACCACCTAGGTCAAATACTAAAATTGTTTGTTCTTTATCACCCTTATCTAAACCATAAGCTAGGGCTGCAGCGGTTGGCTCATTAACAATACGAAGCACATTAAGGCCAGCAATTTCGCCCGCCTCTTTAGTTGCTTGACGTTGAGCATCATTAAAGTATGCCGGTACAGTAATAACTGCATCCGCTACCGTCTCACCTAAATAACTTTCCGCATCGCGCTTTAATTTCATCAATATGCGAGCGCTAATCTCTTGGGCTGTGTACTTCTTGCCATCAATATCTTGGCTCCAATTAGTTCCCATATGTCTTTTAACCGAGCGAATAGTGCGCTCAACATTTGTTACCGATTGTCGCTTGGCAACCTCACCAACTAATACCTCACCATTTTTAGCAAATGCCACAATCGATGGGGTAGTGCGAGCACCCTCGGCATTTGCGATAACAGTTGGCTCACCGCCCTCTAAGACCGATACGCAACTATTAGTTGTTCCTAAATCAATTCCAACAGCTCTGGCCATTTGTTTTCTCTCTCTTTCCTTAGCTAGATTTTTCTCAACCCTTAAGGGTTGGGCCTGTTTTGGCCTCACCCATATGGGTATATCTTCAGCCTTGAGTGCCTATTTAGTCAAAAGGTTGAGCCAAGTAGGCTCAAGGTTGCTGCCTACATAACTATCTAAGGGTGGGCTTTATTCCCAAGCCCCTCTTTTAGGCCTTAATAGAGCTGAGGTGAGTAAGCCACCAGCTAACCCGCCCAGGTGGGCCTTCCAGTCAATGCCTGGGATAAAGAGTGGGATTGCAATATTTATGGCGATCAATGGTGCCACCTCTTTTAAGTTTGCTCCGAGGGATCTGCCAGCAATAACTAGCGCCCCAAATAAGCCAAAGATCATGCCAGAGGCACCAACTGCAATGGTTTGTGGTGGGTTAAAAAGGTAGGAGGAAAGTGAGCCAGCTAATAAGCTCACCAAGAGAATAATTATGTACTTATTTCGGCCGTAAAAATTTTCAATTAATGTGCCGATTGAAAGTAGTGCCAGCATATTAAATATTAAGTGCAGCCAGCCGCCATGCACTAGCGCCACAGTTATTAGCCGGTAGTACTGACCTTGATCTACCGCTGCCCCATATAAAGCTAGCTCAAATTGCAGATTAGTTTGGATTTGGGAAAGTAAAAAGCAACCGGATATAAAGAAGATTAAATTTTTAGTTAACCCCGCCGGTTGCATTAATTTACTTAATTGTTACTGATTCAATCTTAACTGCCTGCACCGGCTTATCATTTGCCCCAGTTTTCACGGTCGCAATCGCATCGATCACCTTTTGACTGGCTAGATCTGTCACCTGCCCAAAAATTGTGTGTTTGCGATTTAGCCAGGTGGTAGCAGCTACGGTAATAAAAAATTGTGAGCCATTTGTATTAGGTCCAGCATTTGCCATAGCTAGTAGGTATGGCTTATCAAAACTTAACTCACCATGAAACTCATCGGCAAAGTTATAACCAGGCCCGCCCATGCCACTTCCTAGTGGATCTCCACCTTGGATCATAAATCCAGGAATTACTCGGTGAAAGATTGTGCCATCATAAAGTTTGGTCTTTACCTTCTCGCCAACATTTGGATCGGTCCACTCTTTAGCACCAGTTGCAAGATCAACAAAGTTTTTAACAGTTTTAGGAGCTTGGTTTGGAAATAACTCAATGGTGATATCCCCCATGCTGGTCTTTAGGATCGCGGTATTCATACTCACTTTTTCACTCTGCCTTTCGCTTTTTGTCTTACTCTCTGGTTTGGTATTTGTCTCTATCTTTTCTGCTGACTTTGTTTCCGGCTCTACCTCGGTACTTGTTTGATTCTCAGTTTGAATCTTAGTTTGAATCTTTGCTTCTTCTTGTGCTGAAGAGCATCCGGTAATTAGTAAGGCGGTAATTAGTAATAAAGAAAATCTCTTCATTAAAATATCCACCTTAATTTCTAAATATCTTTACTCTTTGTACTTGTTTTATATTTAATATTAATTAAATATAAATTTGTGGAGACCAGGGGAATCGAACCCCTAACCCCCGCCTTGCAAAGGCGGTGCTCTACCAATTGAGCTAGGTCCCCGCATTTTTTACTTTGCAGGGTGGGCCTATGTGGACTTGAACCACAGACCTCTTCCTTATCAGGGAAGCGCTCTAACCAGGCTGAGCTATAGGCCCATATTGTGCTGGTGAAGGCTACCTGAGGAAGTACTTCATAACCAAAAGTACTTTATTTATACCCGCTTTCACTGTGTGTGCTTAATCGAGATCTTCAACTAAGCGAGTAACAGATACTACTGAAATTCCTGAATCTAGGTTAACTAGCCGAACCCCCAAGGTATCCCGACCAGTTTCTCGGATTTGAGTAAGAGGTGTGCGCATAACTGTGCCAGCTGATGAGATGGCAAGAATTTCATCCCGCTCTTGCACAATCATCGCACCCACCAATACACCACGAGAGTCCTCATCAATCTTTGCTGCCTTAACACCAATGCCACCTCGTCCTTGAGTTCGATACTCCTCAAGTTTGGTTCGCTTGGCAAAGCCGCCATCGGTGGCGGTGAAAACATAATTTTTATTATCGCTACTAATTGCTGCCATCGCTAATAAGTTATCGCCTTTTCTAAACTTCATACCAATTACACCAGTTGCACCTCGGCCCATAGCGCGAAGTGAATCATTGCCGGCGCTAAACCTAAGTGACATTCCCATCTTTGAAACTAATAACAGCTCCTCTTTATCACTTACTAAGGCAGCAGATACCACCTCATCATTTTCTTTAAGTGAGATGGCAATTAATCCACCACTTCGAGGTGAGTCATACTCTGCTAGCGCGGTTTTTTTAACTATACCGCCCTTAGTAGCAATTACTAAATATGGTTGAGTTGAGTAATCGGTAATTGCAATAACGGAGGCGATACTTTCATCTGGTTTAAATGCTAATAAATTTGCCACATGTTGGCCTCTGGCATCTCGGCCGGCATCTGGTAGCTCATGCACCTTTGCCCGATAAACCCTGCCCTTATTGGTAAAAAATAGTAACCAGTTGTGGGTAGAGGCGGTAAAGAAATGTTCCACTACATCATCTAATTTTAATGCCGCACCCTTAACACCTTTGCCACCACGTTTTTGTGCTCGGTAGGCTTCAGCTTTTGTGCGCTTGGAATATCCACCCTTAGTAATAGTTACCACTACATCTTGATCTGGAATTAAATCCTCAACTGAAAGATCAGTGTCCCCGGCCACGATTTGAGTTCTTCTTTCATTTCCATACTTACTTGCCACCTCTTGCAACTCAGTTTTAATTATTAACCGTTGTTTTTCTGGGCTAGCTAAAATTACATTTAGCTCTTTTATCTCACTCATTAACTCTGCGTGCTCATCAGTAATTTTCTGTCGCTCCAACGCTGCAATTCTTCGAAGCTGCATATCTAAAATTGCATTAGCTTGGATCTCATCAACTGACAGCAGTTTCATCAGCCCACTTCGAGCCTCCTCTGGGGTCTTACTTGCTCTAATAAGTGCGATTACATCATCTAGGGCATCTAATGCCTTTAGGTAACCTTTTAATATGTGAGCTCGCTTTTCACGCTCAAGTAATCGATATTTACTTCGTCTAACAATTACCTCAACCTGGTGTTCTATGTAGTAACGAATAAACTCATCTAATCTTAAAGTTCTAGGAACTCCATCTACTAGCGCCAACATATTGGCGCCAAATGAATCTTGTAATTGTGTGTGTTTATATAAATTATTTAAGACAACCTTAGCAACTGCATCATTTCGCAAAACAATTACTAATCTCTGGCCTAATCGCTCATTTCCTTCATCCCTGACATCTGCAATACCTTTGATTCGACCATCTTTTACCAATTCAGCAATCTTTAGCGCTAAGTTATCTGGGTTTACTTGATATGGAAGCTCTGTTACAACTAAACAAGTTCGTTTATTTATTTCTTCAATTTCCACAACAGATCGCATAATGATTGATCCGCGGCCACTCTTATAAGCATCATCAATGCCACCCCTACCAACAATTAATGCTTTGGTTGGAAAGTCGGGGCCTTTAACAATTGTCATAAGTTTTGCCAGTAGCTCATCCGATGGCATATCTGGATTTTCTAATGCAAAACAGGTTGCCTCAACAACTTCATTTAAATTATGTGGTGGAATATTTGTTGCCATACCAACTGCAATTCCAGCTGAACCATTTACTAATAAATTAGGAAACCTGCTGGGTAGAACTGTTGGCTCTTGAGATCTGCCATCATAATTTGGAATGAAATCAACAGTGTCTTCATCAATATCTCGCATCATCTCCATTGCAAGGGGAGCAAGACGGGCTTCGGTGTAACGCATGGCAGCTGCTGGATCATTTCCAGGTGAGCCAAAGTTTCCATTTCCATCAATTAATGGATAACGAAGTGACCAAAATTGAGCAAGTCGAACTACAGCGTCATAAATTGCTGTATCCCCGTGTGGATGGTAATTACCCATAACATCACCGACGATGCGAGAGGATTTGTAATAACCCTTATCTGGTCGATAACCAGCGTCATACATGGCATATAAAACTCTGCGGTGAACTGGTTTTAAACCATCTCTAATATCAGGAAGTGCTCTGCCAACAATTACGCTCATTGCGTAATCCAGGTACGACCTAGCCATCTCTACTTGCAGATCAACTGACTCTTGTCGATCACGGCCATGTTCACCTTGATTATCGGTAAATGTTTTATCCATAATAATTAAATATCCAAGAATCTAACATCTTTGGCATTTCGCTGAATAAATGATCTACGCAGCTCAACATCCTCACCCATAAGTACTGAGAATAAATCATCGGCGGCTGCGGCATCTTCTAGGGTAACTTTTATTAAAACTCTAGTTGCTGGATCCATTGTGGTATCCCACAACTCTTTTGCCGGCATCTCACCTAATCCTTTAAAGCGTTGGATTCCATCCTCTTTAGGAAGTCGCTTACCGTTTTCAACTCCCATTTGAATAAAGCCATCTCGCTCTTTATCGCTAAATGCGTATTGGACTGGTTCTTTGCCACCCCATTTTAATTTATATAGCGGTGGTTGAGCTAAGTAAACAAAGCCATTTTCAATTAATGGTTTCATAAATCTAAATAACAACGTTAATAGCAAAGTTCTAATGTGTTGGCCATCAACATCAGCATCTGCCATCAAAATTATTTTATGGTATCTAAGTTTTGCTAAATCAAAATCATCATGAATTCCAGTACCGAGTGCAGTAATTAAAGCTTGCACCTCATTGTTTTGTAATACTCGATCAATTCTTGCCTTTTCAACATTTAAAATCTTTCCTCTAATTGGTAGAACTGCTTGATAGCGAGAGTCTCGGCCACCCTTTGTTGAACCACCAGCTGAGTCACCCTCAACAATATAAAGCTCACACTTTTCT
>Ga0208358_1000516_pt1 | contig 13653 bp, 10 predicted proteins | sample LakMenEpi10Aug09_FD_150685 | JGI IMG/M metagenome (GOLD analysis project Ga0208358, IMG submission 150685) | Freshwater microbial communities from Lake Mendota, WI - 10AUG2009 deep hole epilimnion (SPAdes) | ecosystem: Environmental > Aquatic > Freshwater > Lake > Epilimnion/Euphotic zone ... | reverse complement strand
CCGGTTTACCGTCGAACAAAATGTTATTATCCCCAACATTCCCGATAGTAGTTTAACAACATTTTTCACAGAAAGGATATTAGAGAAATTTGCAGTTAACCCTGGCTTATTAATGGGATCATTGGTATCATGTACTGGGGCACAATTTTGTAATTTTGCCTTAATAGAAACCAAAAATCGCGCCTTAGCAATGATTAAATCATTGGAATCTGAATTAACTTTATCACGTCCAGTGCGAATTCATTGGACAGGATGCCCAAATTCCTGTGGACAACCCCAAGTAGCAGATATTGGCTTAATGGGAACTAAAGTCCGTAAAAATGGGCAAATGTTAGAAGGTGTGGATATTTATATGGGTGGAACAGTGGGGAAAAATGCACATTTAGGAACTTGTGTTCAAAAAGGTATTCCTTGCGAAGACTTACAACCCATATTAAGAGATTTACTTATTGACAACTTTGGTGCAAAAATTAAAGAACAGGCTTTGATTCCTCTTTAAATTAATTAATTTAATCGCCAAAATCCAGAGATAACTGCAAACCCAAATTAAAACTGATTAAGAGTTTCCCATGAGCAATATTTCTCGCAGAAAATTTATTATTACCTCAAGTGTAGTAGCAGTAACTTCTATCTTGGCACACGGCTGTTCATCTAGTAAATCTGATTCAGCAAAAACAGATAGTGCTACTTCTTCCAATAGTAAACTAGCTAATAATTCCCCAAAAGTTGAAACAACCACAGCCAAATTAGGATTTATTGCTTTAACAGATTCCGCACCTTTAATTATTGCTAAAGAAAAAGGTTTCTTTACTAAATATGGTATGACTGATGTGGAAATCAGCAAACAAAAATCCTGGCCAGTCACCCGCGATAACTTAAAAATTGGCTCATCTGGTGGTGGTATTGATGGCGCACATATTCTTAGCCCTATGCCCTATTTGTTGACCATAAATGATAAAGTACCAATGTATCTGTTAGCGCGGTTAAATATCAATGGTCAAGCAATTTCAGTTGCTGAAAAATTCAAAGATTTGAAAATTGGTTTACAAAGTAAATTACTAAAAGAGTCTGTTAATAAAGCCAAAGCCGATAAAAAATCTCTAAAAGTTGCTATGACTTTTCCCGGTGGTACTCATGATTTATGGATGCGTTATTGGTTAGCAGCAGGGGGTATTAATCCAGATCAAGATGTAATTTTACAAGCAGTACCACCACCACAAATGGTAGCAAATATGAAAGTTGGAACTGTTGATGCTTTTTGTGTAGGAGAACCGTGGAATGCTCAATTGGTAAGTCAAAAATTAGGTTATACAGCTTTATCTACAGGTGAACTATGGAATGACCATCCAGAAAAAGCCTTTGCTATGCGTCAAGATTGGGTTGATAAAAATCCCAATGCTACCCAAGCATTATTAATGGCAATTATGGAAGCACAACAATGGTGTGATCAGGCAGAAAACAAAGAAGAAATGTGTAAAATCTGCGCTGATAGGAAATACTTTAATGTGGCCGTAGCTGATATTTTAGAACGGGCTAAAGGTAATATTGATTATGGTGATGGACGTAAAGAGCAAAACTTTGCATATCGTATGAAATATTGGGAAGATAATGCTTCTTATCCCTATAAAAGTCATGATACTTGGTTCTTAACTGAAGAAATTCGGTGGGGTTATTTACCTAAAGATACAAAAGTGAAGGAAATTGTTGATCAGGTCAATAGAGAAGATCTATGGAAACAAGCTGCTAAGGCTTTGGGTGTGGCTGCTGCGGAAATTCCAGCAAGTTCTTCTCGCGGTGTGGAAACATTTTTTGATGGGGTTAAATTTGACTCTGAAAAACCAGAGGAATATCTAAAGAGTTTGCAAATTAAGAAGGTGTAATTTACATTTAGTTAAATTTGGTTAAAATTGGGTTAAGCGAAATTGCAACCCAACAAAATTTACTAAATTAATTAGATTTTCGAGTCTCACACAGAGGCGCTAAGAAGAGAAGAAAAAGAGATTTTTAATAACTTACTCAGGAGAAAAAAATGGCTGCTATTGTTGGAAGTCGTAGAGTTAGTAGTAAACAGCAGAAGGTAATTAATAAGTTTTTGATTAAGAAGGTTATACCACCGCTGTTTGGATTATTTGTTTTTTTGATGTTGTGGGAATTACTTTGTTTAATTCCTAGTTTTCAATTACCAGGACCGATAGAAACAATTCGGGAAACTTGGGACCCTTTTGTTATTCATCCTTTTTTCGATAATGGTGACAGTGATAAGGGTTTAGGCTGGCAAATATTGACTAGTTTAGGACGGGTTGCTTTAGGTTTTTCTTTAGCAGCAGTTGTCGGGGTTGTTTTAGGAATATTAATTGGTTCTAATACTTTTCTTTATAATGCTGTAGATCCGATTTTTCAGGTGTTAAGAACTATCCCTCCCTTAGCTTGGTTACCAATTTCTTTGGCAGCTTTTCAACAAGCTAATCCTTCGGCAATTTTCGTGATTTTTATTACTTCAATTTGGCCGATTGTCATTAATACAACTGTGGGCGTACAAAATATTCCTCAAGATTATGTAAATGTGGCTCGTGTTTTGCGTGTGCAGAAGGGTAATTATTTCTTGAAGATTGTGTTTCCGGCAACTGTGCCTTATATTTTTACCGGTTTAAGAATTGGCATAGGTTTATCTTGGTTAGCAATTGTCGCAGCGGAAATGTTAGTTGGTGGTGTGGGTATTGGTTCATTTATTTGGGATGCCTATAATACGACTACTGAAACTAATATGAGTGAGATTATTATTGCCTTGGTATATGTCGGTTTAGTGGGATTAGTTTTAGATAGAATAGTGGCTTTTGTTGCTGATAAAGTTGTCACAACAGAACAAAAATAATTCTGAGTTTGTCGTAATTTATGAGATTGCTAATTATCCATTACCATCATGAATACTTTTTTAGAAATTGATCATGTAGACCGAATATTTGACCTCCCCAATGGTGGTAAATATATTGCTTTAAAAAATATTGAATTAAAAATTTCTGAAGGTGAATTTGTTTCTTTAATTGGACATTCTGGTTGTGGTAAATCCACCTTACTAAATATTATTGCTGGCTTAGATCAAGCTAGTATTGGTGGTGTAACTTTGGCAGGTCGGGAAGTGAGAGAACCAGGTCCTGATAGGATGGTGGTTTTTCAAAATTACTCCTTACTTCCTTGGTTAACTGTTAGGGAAAACATCGCCTTGGCTGTAGACGAAGTTCATCGAAATCTACCTAAAGGAGAACGTCGAGGAATAATAGAAGAACATATTGATATGGTGGGGTTACGACGGGCAATTAATAAGCGTCCTAGTGAATTGTCCGGGGGAATGAAACAACGAGTTGCGATCGCTCGTGCCTTAGCTACCCGTCCCAAGTTATTATTGTTAGATGAACCTTTTGGTGCTTTAGATGCCTTGACAAGGGGCAATTTACAAGAGCAATTAATGATAATATGTAATCAACACAGAATTACCTGTGTAATGGTGACCCATGACGTTGATGAAGCTTTATTATTGAGCGATCGCATTGTCATGTTAACCAATGGACCAGAAGCACACATTGGCCAAATTATTGAAGTACCTATTCCCCGTCCCCGTCACCGTTTAGAAGTAGTTAACAATCCTTTTTACTATAACTTACGCAATGAAATAATTTACTTTCTCAATCAACAAAAACAAGCAAAAAAACGCCAGAAACAACCTACCGCACCTGCTATTATTTCTAATAACAACCTAGAAAAAGTTCATTTGGAAATTGGCTATATTCCCCTGACTCAAGCTGCACCTTTAATAATTGCCAAAGAAAAAGGTTTCTTTGCCAAATATGGTTTAGAAGTCAACCTAAACAGCGAAACTAGCTGGAAAGACATAGCCAAAGGTGTAACAACTGGTAGACTTGATGCGGCCCAAATGGTTGCAGGTATGCCCCTAGCCCTGACATTAGGTGCAGGAGGTAAAAATCCGGTGTCAATGGTAACAGCCATGACCCTTTCTCGCAACGGTAGCGCCATTACTTTTAGCCAAGAATTGTTCAACGCTGGAGTCAGAAACTTAACAGACTTTCAAGGCATTATTAACGCTGACTTAGACAAAACCTATACTTTGGGAATTGTCCATCCCGCATCCATGCAAAACCTATTATTGCGCTACTGGTTAGCAGAGTCTGGGATTCAACCTGATGTAGATGTCAGCTTGATAGTAATTCCACCACAAAAGATGGTAACTTCCCTCCAAGAAGGAAAAATTGATGGTTACTGCGCGGGTGAACCTTGGAACTCTCATGCAGTTGATCAAAATTTAGGTTTTATGATTGCTATCACCTCAGAACTTTGGTATGGACATCCAGACAAAGTATTAGGAGTGCGAGAAGATTGGTCCGAGGAAAATCCGCAAACACATCTAGCATTAGTCAAAGCACTATTAGCAGCCTGTGAATATTGCGACGACATTCGCCACCAAGAAGAAATTCTCAAATTAATTTCTCAACCTCAATATCTTAGTAGTAATTCTCTTTATCTACGTCCGGGTTTAATAGATAATTACAAACAACCCCAAACTTCCCATCAGTTTTATTTCGACAAAGCCAATTATCCCAACCGGAATGAAATGCTATGGATTCTAACCCAACTAGCCCGTTGGGGTTTAGTAGCTTTCCCCAAAAACTGGGTAGAAGTAATTGATCGGGTTTGTCGTCCAGATGTGTTTGGTGCAGCCGCGAGAGAAATGAACATTTTAGATATTGGTAGAGAAGAAACAATTCAATTATTTGATGGCAAGATATTTAATCCTTCAGAACCAGTTGAGTATCTAAAAAATTTAGCAATTAAATACCCAGTTCGCATCGAAGAAGTATTTATCTAGTAAAATCAGGTTTTCCCCAGCCCATAGCCGAGTTGTAATAATTTAGGAATATATCATCATGACAACAGTAAACTTTAATCAAAAAAGCCAAAATCAACAATTACAAGCCCATAAAAAAGAAGACTTTTTAGTAATTGAAGATGTTAATAAAATTTACAACACTGGCGAAGGTATCTACACCGTTTTAGATAACATTAACCTCAAAGTTAGTGAAGGTGAATTTATTTGTTTAATTGGACATTCTGGCTGTGGCAAATCAACACTACTGAACATAGTTTCTGGATTTAATCAACCCACCAGCGGCATAGTATGGTTACAAGGTCAACCGATCAAAGAACCAGGACCAGACCGAATGATGGTATTTCAAAACTATTGTTTATTACCTTGGTTAAATGTTTTTGATAATGTTTATTTAGGTGTTGATTCTGTATTTCCGCACAAAAGCAAATCCGAAAAACGGGCAATAGTCAGAGAACATTTAGCAATGGTAGGACTAACAGAAGCAGCCCAAAAGAAACCCAGTCAAATATCTGGAGGAATGAAACAAAGAGTAGCTATAGCCCGTGCCTTAGCTATCCGTCCCCAACTCCTGATTTTAGATGAACCATTCGGTGCTTTAGATGCCATCACAAAAGAAGAATTACAAGAAGAACTTCTGCAAATTTGGTCAGAACATCAAATCACAGTTTTGATGATTACCCATGATATTGATGAAGCACTTTTCCTAGCAGATAAATTAGTGATGATGACAAATGGACCAGCAGCAAATATTGGCGAAATATTAGAAATACCCTTTTCTCGTCCTCGTAACCGTCGCCGAATTATGGAAAATCCAGAATATTACAACCTACGAAACTATGCCTTAGACTTCCTCTATCGTCGCTGCGCTCATATTGATGAATAATTAGCATAATTTGTCATTTAAAAACCCATAACAAACAGGTGGTTTTTGCCAATGTCTTCCTCTGTATTTGACAATGAAATTGAACAAGTAAAAATTAACCATCAACCAATTTTAATAGCAAAAGAATAAATATCTCACACAGAGGCGCAAAACTAAGAACATAAAGAAAGTAAAAACATCCTGAAAACATTTCTACTCTCTGTGCCTCTGCGTCTCTGCGTGCAATAAAAAATCCTAAAATCATGAAAGAATTTACCAAAACACTTTGTCCTTATTGCGGTGTTGGTTGCGGTTTAGAAGTTGCTCCACCAGCCCAACATGGAAAAGCCACAAATCGAGATAATCAAGGAATTCCCATTTGGCGAGTTAGAGGTGATAAAACCCACCCTTCCAGCCAGGGAATGGTATGTGTTAAAGGTGCAACTATTGCTGAATCCTTGGATAAAAATAGATTGTATCATCCTATGGTACGAGATTCTTTAAATGAAGAATTTCGCCGCGTAAGTTGGAATGAAGCTTTTGATATTATTACCCAACGGATTCAAATATTACGATTAAATCAAGCTACAGATTCTATCTGTATGTACGGTTCTGGACAATTTCAAACTGAAGATTATTATATTGCTCAAAAGTTACTCAAAGGTTGTTTAGGAACTAATAATTTCGATGCTAATTCCCGGTTGTGTATGTCTAGTGCGGTATCTGGGTACATTCAAAGTTTTGGGTCTGATGGTCCTCCTTGTTGTTACGATGATTTGGAATTAACTGATTGTGCTTTTTTAATTGGTACAAATACAGCAGAATGTCATCCAATTATTTTCAATCGCTTGGAGAAATATCATAGAAAAAATCATCGTGTTAAAATAATTGTGGTTGATCCTCGGCGCACTCCTACCGCAGAAGCAGCCGATTTACATTTAGCTATTCGTCCAGGTACAGATATTGATTTGTTAAATGGTATTGCCCATTTATTAATGAAATGGAATTACATAGATCCGGTTTTTATTGATGATTGTACTAGCAATTTTCCAGCTTATGCGGAAGTAATTCGCCATTATTCACCGGAGGTTGTCGCTAGTCGTTGTGGTATTAGTATTGAAGATTTAGAAACTGCTGCTAAATATTGGGGGAAATCAAAATCTGTACTTTCTTTATGGTCAATGGGTGTTAATCAATCTTCAGAAGGTACGGCTAAAGTTAGAACTATTATTAATTTGCATTTAATGACCGGACAAATTGGTAAACCTGGTGCTGGTCCCTTTTCTTTGACTGGTCAACCTAATGCTATGGGTGGTAGAGAAGCGGGAGGTTTATCACATTTATTACCCGGTTATCGATTAATAAAAAATCCACAGCACCGCGCAGAAGTTGAGAATTTTTGGGGTTTAAAAACAGGTCAAATTTCCCCTGTTCCGGGTTTAACTGCTTGGGAAATGATCACTGGTTTGGAAACTGGAAATGTGGGTTTATTGTGGATTGCTGCTACTAATCCCGCTGTGAGTATGCCAGATTTAGAACGCACTAAAAAAGCTTTATTAAAATCTCCTTTTACTATCTATCAAGATGCTTATTATCCTACCGAAACATCAGCTTATGCTCATGTTTTATTACCTGCGTCCCAATGGGGTGAAAAAGCTGGAATTATGACTAATTCGGAAAGAAGAGTAACTTTCTGTTCGGCTTTTCGTGAACCTCCCTCAGAAGCAAAAGCTGATTGGGAAATCTTCGCAGAAGTAGGTAAAAGATTGGGTTTTGCTGATAAGTTTAATTTCCAAAATTCGGCGGAAGTTTATCAAGAATTTGTCCAGTTAACTCGTCAGCGTCCTTGTGATATGTCTGGTTTAAGTCATGGGTTTTTAGCTGCACAAGGTCCCACTCATTGGCCTTATCCACAGGGTAGTAATTCAGAAACTAAGCGTCTATATACTAATTTACGCTTTCATACAATTGATGGACGCGCTAAATTTGGCGCTTATTATTCTCAAGGACTCGCTGAACCACCTGATCCCAACTATCCTTTTATATTAACTACTGGGAGATTATATGGTCATTGGCACACGCAAACACGCACTGGCAGAATTGAGAAAATTCGCAAACTGCACCCCCAACCATTTATCGAAATTCATCCCCGTGATGCTGCTAGTTTAGGTATTATTAATAATCAGTGGTTGGAAGTGCGATCGCGTCGTGGTACAACTAAGTTCCCTGCTAAGGTTACAAAAGCTATCTCCCCCGGTACTGTCTTTGTCCATATCCACTGGGGTAAACTATGGGCTGATGATGCAGAAGCTAATACTCTTACCCATTCAGCAGCTTGTCCTGATTCTTTACAGCCAGAATTAAAAGCTTGTGCTGTGCAATTAATCCCTATTGCTATAGAACCTACTCTGAAAAATTATCAACTTCAAGCATCTATATGATCATCACTGGATTATTAAATTCTTTGTAGCAAATTATCAAGTTGTTGCAGTTTAGCTGCTAATACACCACTGTTAATAAGTTCAGTAGCTTTGTCTATACCAGCTTGCATATCTGAACAAACTCCACTGCGCCATAAATAAAAACCACCATTCCAGAGGGCTGTCTGTCTTAATTCGTTCGCTTTTCCTGTTAAAATCCCCTGCATATCTGTAATAAGTTCTTCTGTGGTCGTCAGTGGCACATTTTTGGTTGTGAAGCCATATTCACGGGGTGGAAGTTGTAACCGGGTTAATGTTTCTGGCTTTGATGAAGATAAGCCAATAATGGCTGTGCGATCGCGTGGTAAATCACAACTACCTTCTAACCCTTTAATAAAAGTATATTTCTTGACTTCCCTTAAACCCAAAGCTACCTGAAACATTATTTCTGTGGGGGGATGAACAAAACCGGCAATAATATGAGCATCACCAGCATAAGGACACCAGATTAACTCCATTGTCGCTAATGGTGGACGTTTACCTAATTGCTCACGATATTCCCACAAAGTTTCATTTAAAGGAAAATGTTTAGTTGTATAAATAAAGCCAATTCCAGTTTCTTCAAAAACTTGCTGGGTTTGCTCTAATGATAAACTAGTCCAATTAATTCCTAAACCTTGCCAAATCTCAATTAAGGGTAAACCATATTTTGTCGGTAAGCGATTTCCCCCGTGCATAATTACAGCTTGTCCCGCAGCAGCTAATAATAAAGCTGTAATTATATTAATTGGTGCTGTACGGGTTCTACCATCATAAGGTACACCTAAAACAATCACTGGTTGAGATATTGGTGACAATTTAGGACCTAATTCATCATAACTGTCTAACATCCCTGCTAATTCTTCGCCTGTGGGTCGTTTAATCCGGTGAGCAATTAAAAATGCCCCAATTTGCGCTGGTGTTGCTTCACCTAACAACATCATTTTTGTTCCAGTAGCAGCTTCAGCACGAGTTAAATTTTCTGATGTGTGATTTCCACTGCCTATTTTTTGGATAAATTCTTTAAATTTATGAGTCATTTGTTATTGGTTTGTTATCAATTATTATTGTTTTGCCATCAGATGTTATTGGTTTGTCATCAATTATTATTGTTTTGCTATCGTTTGCTATTTATTGACAAAACAATGTAATAGTATGCAGTCTACATCTCTTTTATTTTGGGAATGTTATCTTTGACAAGTTGCCAAAAATATTGTATAGGAGGAATATGGAGACGATCTTGAGTTGTTACCATCACTACTTGACGAGTCCAACTGGAAGCACCAGCTAAATCACTAGTTTCAGCTAAGGGACGAATTGCTAAAGTGGGATCATATCTAGCCTCCATTAATGCTGACTGGGGAAGTAATGCAATCAGTTCTCCTTGACGAACTACTCCCCGAAAGCCATCTAAAGTGTTTAGTTCTAAAGCTGCTTTTAGTGTAACTTTCATATATTCAAATTTATCTTGAATTAAACGTTGCATTCCATAACCATCCTTAAATACTACTTGAGGATAACGAATTAACTCCAACCAAGGGATAGATTCATATTCAGCTAGGGGATGATTTGCCGCGATAAGGACTTCTATAGGTTCTTCATACAGTAATTCTATAACCATTTCTTTGCCGAGGCTTGCAAAACGATTGTGCATAACAATTGCTAAATCTACTAAACCATCTTTAAGAACTTTGAGAGAACGATCACTTCCTAATGATGTAACTCGCAATTGTACCGCTGGATAATGGTGACAAAATTTTTGTAATACTGGTGGTAAGTAATAAGCACAAACTGAATGAATTGCAGCAATACATAGTTCTGGTTGTTTTCCCCCCATTAGATCTGCTAATTCCTGTGTAGCAGACTCCCATTCTTGACAGATTTTATGCACACGAGGAAGTAACTTTTCACCTGCTAAAGTCAATTTAGCATGGGTACTGCGATTGAATAATTCTACCTCCAAATCTGCTTCTAATGCCTGAATTTGCCTACTAATAGTTGATTGAGTCACACCACATTGTTTTGCTGCTTGTTGAAAGCTGCCAGTTTGCGCGATAGACAAAAAGGCTTGTAACTGCTCTAGACGCATTTTGATACAACCTGAGTATAAATTTATAGCTCTTATTAATTTAACGGGTTATGTGTATAATTTTAATTTAATTTAATTAATTTTCCAGGATTTAATTTACATAACCACATTAGCAAAAATACTTGATCGATAATATTGATAATATGGTTAATTGTCAAGAGTTAGCATCTTATCTAACCAAGTAAACGCTGTAGCAGGAAATAAGGAAGACAGAGAAGAATATTCTTCCTGCTGAATCCTGATTCCTGCTATACGAAAGCCTGGAAAGTATTAAATTGTTTGGACTAAGACTGAAGCGCCCTCAATTTTAACCTGGTAAGTTTTCAGGGGTTTTTTAGCAGGACTTTGCTTGATTTTGCCATCACGGGTAAATTCTGCACCATGACAGGGACAGACAAATTTATTTTCTTTTGCTTTCCAGTCAATGGTACAACCTTCATGGGTACAGGTAGGATTAACCGCAATCAAATTTTTTGTATCTTTAGATGTACCAATGACTAATACCGCGCCAATAGGGGAATTTTCCGCTAATAGTTGACCAGTTTTGTTTAATTGTGCCACAGTACCCACTTTTTGCCAGGGTTTGGTAGTAGGTCCAGGTTTAGCTGATGTTTTGCTTTCGGGAGAACAGGCCGCAATTGCGACAGGTAAGGAACTAGCTAAACAACCTAATCCTACCCAATTTATAAAGTCACGACGTTTCATATTTCCTAATGATCAATATGTGATTTTTTACTAGAATCTATTATTACTGGCAAAGATGGATAATGCATTATTTAATTATTGATTGGTGGTGATAGAATCAAGGGCGCATACCCTGCACCTCTACGGTTTTTGTGAATTTAAATTATAGAGACATTGACTCCGTTAGGAATGTGCTATCATGACTCTGTATAACTAACAGTAGTTAAACCGCATAAATTCATGGATATTGCTGTAATTGTTAAGTTTCTCGCTCCCTGTCTGCCTTTTTTGCTGACTATGGGTAATAAAGCCGCAGAAGGTGCATCTCAAAAAGTCGGTGAGGATGTTTGGAATAGTGCTAAAGCGATTTGGGCTAAGTTATAGCCAAAGGTAGAAGCTAATAACGACGCTAAGAAAGCAGCAGCAGAAGCAGCTAAAAATCTAGAGGATGAAGATTTTCAAGGGGCTTTCCGTGCAGAATTGAAAAAGATTTTAACAGCAGATACCGCACTTGCAGAGGAAATTGCCAAGATTTTGGAAGAACAAAAATCTGATGGTGGTTCTTCTGTTGTCAATGCTCAATCTTATGATGAGAGTACACAGATTATTACAGGACGTGATGTTGTGAGCCCAATCTATGATATGAGGAGAATTAATAACCCAAAGTAATTAATCTTGCTGTTTTTGGTGCTGAACAGGAAGAAATATTAGCAATATTAGAAAGCAGCACCAAATCAGAATCACCGGGGATTCTCAAAGCGGGAAACCCTAATAAAAGTTTGGCTAATTGGCAAGGAAGAACAGCAGAAATTGCCAATTTAAAACAATGGTTAAATAATCCAAATATTCCTCTAATTGGTATTGAAGGTATTGGTGGTACTGGTAAATCAATGTTAGCGACTAAGATTTATCAAGATGAAGAAATAGAGAGGTTTACAAAACGTTTTTGGGCTGATGTGAATTATGGGGCAATTTTTACTGATGTGGCTACTCAAGTTTTACAAGATTTTGGTTTTCAAGTCCCAGAACAAGAAACACAATTAGTACAAACTTTGGTGAAATGTTTACAATCCGATGAATTTTTATTGATCATTGATAACTTAGAAAGTCTTTTAAAAACAAATGGAATTTGGGGAAGTCAATTCTATGAAGACTTTTTTAAAACTTGGGTAGAATGTGGAGGTAAAAGTAAAGTAATTGTCACCACCAGAGAAAGACCAGAATTACCGAAAAGATTTCAATGGCTACCCTTATCAGGTTTAAAAATTGCAGATGGGGTAGCACTATTAACAGCTTTACGTATTCAAGGAAATTTAGAGGAATTTGTCAAATTAGTAGACGGTTATCCCTTGCTGTTGCAATTTGTGGCAGATTTATTAATAGAAGAATATCCCCAAGACCCGAATTTAAAAAGATTGGAAAATTTAGGTTTGGGAAATTTGCAGCAATTATTAACAGATAAAAAAGTGGTTGGCCAGCACCGTCTGGAAAATGTGGGGATGGTGTTAGTATTAGATGCCAGTTTTGAGCGTTTGAATGAGTTACAAAAGTCTCTATTACAAAATATTAGTGTTTATCGTGGGGTCGTAAATGCTAAAGCCGCAATGGCTGTATGTTTAGGAAGTTCAGAAACAGAGATTGAGAGAGAATTAAGAAATCTTGTCAAGCGTTCTTTTTTATCAGAAAAATTGATTGATGATGGCAGATGGTTTGAGTTTCAGCCTGTGGTGTTGGAATATGTGCGATATAAAGCCGGTGATCAGAGGTCAGCACATCAACAAGCTATTAATTATTATCAGTCAATTGCTAAACAACAACCTTGGTACACTAAAGATGATATTCAGGAATATTTAGAAATATTTTATCATTTTTACCAGTTGCAAGATTATGAATCTGCATTTGAAGAAATTGGGAATTGCAATGATTGTCTCAGTTACACAGACAAATGGGAACTATATGGACAGTTAGTTAGTAAATGGAAAGAAATTGGGAATATAAACAACTATAATTATCTGGATTCTCTCATTGAATTAAGCCAGGCTTACTTAGTTTTCGGTAAGTACGCAGAAGGTTCAGAGTTATGCCTAGAAGGTTTAGAAATAGCTCGAAAAATAGGCGATGTTTTTGGAGAAACTAATTTTTTAATCAATTTAGGAAATTTTCTCCATTATTTAAAGAATTATGAACTAGCAATCAATTCCTTACAGGAGTGTTACGAAGTAGCAAATATTCCAGCTAATACTCTGAACCAAAAGATTTGTTTAAACAAAAGTATTTGCTTAAATATCTTAGGCAACGTTTACAATTCTTTAGGTGAAGAACACAACTCTCCCAACTATCACGAAGAGGCAATTAAGTTATTCCAGAAATCTTTGCAAATAAAAAGAGAAATAGGTGGTCATAGGAAAGGTGAAGGTAGTTGCTACCTTGGTTTAGGAAATGCTTACAACTTATTGAAACAATACGAACAGGCAGATAATTTCTATCAGCAGTCTTTGGAAATATCCAGGGAAACAGGCGCTAGATTAGATGAAGGTGGTTGCTTAAACAATTTAGGCGAAATTCACAAATCTCTGGGAGACTACCAAACGGCAATTATATTTTATGAGCAGTCTTTGGATATAAAAAGGGAGATAGGGGATGTTCGGGGAGAAGCAAA
>Ga0208358_1000493_pt1 | contig 13959 bp, 7 predicted proteins | sample LakMenEpi10Aug09_FD_150685 | JGI IMG/M metagenome (GOLD analysis project Ga0208358, IMG submission 150685) | Freshwater microbial communities from Lake Mendota, WI - 10AUG2009 deep hole epilimnion (SPAdes) | ecosystem: Environmental > Aquatic > Freshwater > Lake > Epilimnion/Euphotic zone ... | reverse complement strand
CCTGATATCATTTTAGGAACTATATCCTTTTTCTTTTGACAGCAATCCTGTACAGCTTGTAAGAATCCTTTAATACTTTCTGGCGCACCGGGTTGAGCATCCGCTTGTGCCAGAAATTCAGTCCATAATTTTTCATTATCCTTATAAAGATCAACTAAATACAAACCTGCTAAAAATTCTGCCAACGGATCAAGAGAAAAACGAATTTGATCTTCACTGGGTTTGACAGTTTCAACAATATGTAAAGAATTTTCTAAATATTTAAGGTAAGTTTTTACCTGATCTTCACTCCATTGCTCACCTAATGCTTTTAATAGGGTATCAAGAGGGACAGTGGTAGGTCGATAGGTTTGTTTTAGACATTCCCATGCTATAACTTTAGCAACCCGATGAACGGTCAGATTATCTAAATGATTCTCTAGTCCCTTTTCAATCAGTTGACAATTGATTTGATTTAAGTAAGATAACATCAAATCAGGAATATTATCAGGCAAATTTTGAGTCATCTGCCCAGATTCAGTCGCAATCAATTGATCGGCATATAGTTTAGCTAATAACACCGTAATATCTCGTTCACCAACAAGCTGAGAAAGTTGGATACAAGCTTGGAAAAGTTCTTGATCAGTTTTGAATAAATCTTGTTTTCCTTTCTTGTTGACATAAGCTTGTAAAAATTCTGCCAGTTTATTACTGTGAACCCGCATCATTTGAATAATAGTTTTATTCACACCTCCTAAAGATTCGTCACTACGGGAGGTGACAATCAACGCATTCGCTAAAAAACTGGGTAATTCGGGTTTAATTTTATTGCGAGTTGCTGGACGCATTTCTGAATAACCATCAACAATCACTAGCAGTCGTCTTTCCCTCAATAAATGTTCTAGTAATTCTTCAGAAATCGGTTTTACTGCCTCAATTAAGTCTCTCAGTTGTCCATGAATTCCTTCAATTAAAACCTGTTGCTGATTTCCCGCCTCATCACTTAGTTCTTGATCAATTAAAATTGGTAACATTCGATGATTTGGACAAAGACGTTGCTCTGGATTATCTGCCATTGCCCACTTTGCTAACTGACAGGTTAAAGCCGTTTTTCCTGAACCTCCTTCTCCCCAAATCAGTAAAGTCTCTCTCGATTCACTAAACTTATATTGTAAATCTTTTGGAGTAATTTCAGGAATTGAATCACCATTCAAAATTACAGGAATAGTGGGGACATAAATGTTTCTCTCTTTAACGGTCTGCTTATTTTCAAACTGACGGCGTGCTGTTTCCAGATTAGTTTTCACCCAATCATCAAGTACCCTGGGATGATATTGTAAATCAAACAATAATATTCTTAATGTGGCGGTTTTAAAATTGAACCCGATAAATTCTAAGGATAAATCAGTTTTTTGTAAAAAATTGTTCAGCCATAATAGAGATAATGGTTTAACACGAAGTAATAAAAACAGCAGAGAGAACCAAAAGCTGAGTAAAAATAAGAAGATGAACAGGTTTTTGTATTCATTGCTTTTTTCCCAGAAAGGATTTGGAGGCTTTGGAAGTGCTTCAATTGCCTTAATTGCCTTATCTAAAGAATTATTTGCTTTAAAAGCATTATCTTTATTTGATTCAAGAATATTATTTTCATTATTCTTTAGAGCTTCTTGAGCTAGTTTTAATCCGTCACGCCAATCTTTTTTTCGGTCTTCTTTATCAGCAACTTGATAGGCTAATTTTGGCAATTCATCAGCTATACTTTCTATAGATTCAATAGCAAATCCTTGGATTGAGGGACTTTTAGTTTGATCTGGGAGAAACTCTGTTAAAACTTTCATTGATGATGTAACCTCATAGCCACTAGACCCAAGAGCTTGTGCCAGAGCTATTCGAGTTTTCCAAGGTTTTTCAGAATTTTCGGCAATTGTTTTGAGAGATGAAACTAAATTTGGAAGGTTATTTCTTTTTACAGTTTCTGTAATAACATAGGTTGATTGAGAATAAATATTCTCATTTTCATCATCCAATAGGGTGAGAATTGTTTTAATTTGTTGCTGATTAAGCGTTAAATTTTCCATTCCAATTCCAGAAGCCAAACTATTTAAAGACCATACTCTAAAGTAAACTTTGTTGTCAGAATTTACTGCTAAGTTGATTAATTTATCAACTTCTTTTTGAGCTACTTTTCCTATTGTTCCTAAAGATCTAATGGCTGAAATGCGTATTTCATCATCTTCTTTTTGATCTTCTATAATTTTAATTAACTGAACAACAGCTTTCTCGGATTTTGGAAGTTTATTAATAGCTTCCTGATCATTACCATCCATCAATAACTTAATGGACTCTTTGATTTTGGTATTAACCTCAACAGCATCCTGCTGAACATTCTGTTGCGCCAACCCAGCACTCGACAACAATAAAGGTAAAGAAACCCCAACCACAGCCACTTTAATCGCCTGAGAAACCTTATGCCAATATGGGTGCATCATAAATCCTCTATCTTTAATCAAAATTGATCGTGTTTATTCTCGTATAACCTGAAATTAACAAAACAATCCCTGACTAATCCGGTAAAAAAATATAAAGAATTATCAAGTTCTAAACAGCTAGAAAATTTTCAACACTTAAAATTCAATAACCGTTTAACAATTCTTTGGCCCTTTCCGTTCCTCTTAACTTAACCCAAACCCAAACTTAATGTCGGTTTTGCCTCTCCCCCCTTGTCAAGAGTACCGTACAGTCGGACACTGGACTTGGGAAGACTATTGGCAGTTGAGAGGTAATTTTTTGTGAAACGAGTTTTAGCAATCATTCTCGGTGGCGGTGCGGGAAGCCGCCTGTATCCTTTAACCAAAATGCGGGCCAAACCTGCGGTTCCCATCGCCGGGAAATATCGGTTAATCGACATCCCCATTAGTAACTGTATTAACTCAGAAATTCTCAAAATCTACGTTTTAACCCAGTTTAACTCAGCATCCTTAAACCGCCATATTGCTCGCGCCTACAACTTCTCTGGCTTTGATGATAGCTTTGCAGAAGTCCTAGCCGCCCAACAGACCACCCAAAACCCCAATTGGTTCCAGGGTACGGCGGATGCGGTGCGTCAGTATTTGTGGCTGCTGAAGGAATGGGACGTTGACCAATTTCTGATTTTATCCGGTGACCATCTCTATCGCATGGACTATCGGGAATTTGTCCAACGTCATTTAGACACCAAAGCGGATATTACCCTTTCGGTATTGCCCATTGACGAAAAACGGGCTTCGGATTTTGGCTTAATGAAACTTGATGACTCTGGACGGGTGGTGAGTTTTAGCGAAAAACCCAAAGGGGACGCCCTCAAAGAAATGCAGGTGGATACCTCGACGTTAGGTTTATCTCCCGAACAGGCTAAAGAAAATCCTTATATTGCTTCTATGGGGATTTATGTCTTTAACAAAGACACCTTGATTAAGCTATTAGATGAAAATCCCCAGGAAACTGATTTCGGGAAAGAAGTAATTCCCAACGCATCGGCCAATTTAAACGTTCAAGCCTTTTTATTTAAAGACTATTGGGAAGATATTGGAACCATCGAAGCGTTTTATCATGCCAATCTGGGTTTAACACAACAACCCCACCCCAACTTCAGTTTCTACGACGAAGAATCTCCGATTTATACCCGTTCTCGTCACTTACCCCCTACGAAAATCCTAGATTGTCGGATTACGGAGTCTATTATTGCTGAAGGTTGTATCCTGAAAGAATGTCGGATTGATCATTCTGTTTTGGGGTTACGTTCCCGGGTGGAAGCTGGATGCGTGATTGAAGATACCCTACTCATGGGTTCCGACTTTTATCAAGCATTCTCAGAACGTTCTTCGGGTTTACGAGAAGGTGAAGTTTCACTGGGTATTGGTTCCAATACCGTAATTCGTAAGGCTATTGTTGATAAAAATGCTCGCATTGGTCGCAATGTCCAAATTATCAATAAAGAGGATATCCAAGAAGCGGAAAGGGAAGATTTAGGATTTTATATCCGCAGTGGTATTGTTGTGATCCTGAAAAATGCGGTAATTTCCGATTATACCGTTATTTAATCTGGGTCTGACACCAAAACCCAATCTATTTATTTATAGGACTTCCTACTCCCAGGAAGTCTTTTATTGTATAGCACAGCAGATTACCTATTACCTATTACCTATTACCCATTACCTATTACCCATTACCCATTCCCTGTTCCCTGCTATATTAAACCCCATCGGCTACAATCAAAACAGTTTTTTCAGATAACTTTATCCCGTTGATGTTCGGAACCTTTCCCTCAGAATCTCTATTTGCTGTTTCTGCAAGCGTACCTTTATTGGGAAATATCGGGCTAGATATTCTAGTGCTGGTATTTATGCTGATTCTATCAGCCTTGTTCTCCGGTTCCGAAACCGCCATTACCGCCCTCGATAACTTAAAATTACGAGCTTTAATTAAAGAACAGGGCGACCCCAACCGCATGTATACTCTAGTTTTAGAAAAGCGGGCCAGATTTATCACCACCTTGTTAGTCGGAAACAACCTGGTAAATAATTTCTCGGCGATTCTCACCAGTAATTTATTTGCGATTTGGCTAGGTAATGCGGGGATTGGGGTAGCTACGGGTGTTGTGACTTTTCTAGTATTAATTTTTGGGGAAATTACCCCGAAATCCTTTGCTATTAACAACATTTTACCCATTTTTAAAGCTACGGTTCGGCCGATTTATTTGTTATCTATTGTCCTCTCGCCAGTGATTGTCCTGTTAGAAAGTATTACCCAAGGGATTATTCGGATGTTTAGTCCGGGGGGGGTTCAGCAGGGATTATCGGTACAGGATTTGCGATTGATGATCGAAATTTTAGGGGGTCGGGGTCAGTTAGATTGGCAAAAACATCAACTCTTGAATAAAGCCTTGATGATGGATTATTTAATCGCCCGAGAGGTGGTTAAACCGCGAATTGAGATGCGAACTATTTCCCATCAAGCTACCTTACCAGAAGTGATTGAGTTATGCCTAGAAACGGGATATTCTCGGATTCCAGTGCAGGGAGAATCAAAGGATCAAATTGTCGGGATTGTCCATTTGAAACGGGCGTTACAATTAGCCCATGCCCACGATGAGGAACGGGACAACATTTCTGTCACCGAAGCCATGAGTCCTCCGGTTTATGTCCCCGAAACTAAACGGGTTGGGGATTTACTCAAGGAAATGCTGCAACAACGCTTACATCTGGCAATTGTGGTGGATGAATATGGGGGAACCGTTGGGTTAGTAACCCTGGAGGATATTTTGGAGGAGTTAGTCGGGGAAATTTACGATGAGAGCGATTTTCCCAGCCGCACCCAACCGCTTGATAAACTCACGACAGGCCGGCCTCGCACCCGTTCTTCCCGTCCAACCCGCCCAACCAAAAAAGTCCGTAAACTCCCTGAACGCTAGGGTTATCAGCCCCCTTTACCCTAGACTAAAAAAGTTTTTTGCCAAAACCATTGACATTTTCTGAGATCGTGCTACTATATAAAATTGTTGAATAAATGGGTCGATGCCCGAGCGGTTAATGGGGGCGGACTGTAAATCCGCTGGCTACGCCTACGCTGGTTCAAATCCAGCTCGGCCCACCTCTAAAGTTAAAAAAATTAAAGATTAGAAGCTATAATATTTTAGTTTTTTGTTATTAATTTTTTTTGCCCGTGTAGCTCAGTGGTAGAGCACTTCCTTGGTAAGGAAGAGGTCACGAGTTCAATCCTCGTCACGGGCTTTATTTTTTTTGATTATAACAGAAAGGATCACATTCAAAATTTTTGAATGTGATCACTTTTCGTTAATTCAAAATGAAATTAACCGACTTGTACGACCCCGTAACGACTGGTTAATTTATCCAATTGATTGACTAATAAACTTAGGAATAGTCCCACGTCGGTGACAACGCCAATGGACTCCACAGAACCGCGATCGCTCAGTTTGGTCACAACGGCCGGGTTAATATCCACACAGACCATCTTAACTCCCGAAGGCGTCATATTCCCCACCCCAATCGAATGCAGCATCGAGGACAGCATCAGAATCATATCCGCGCCCTGCAAAAGTTCGGCATAATCTTCTTGGGCCTTAATTAAGTCCATTTGGGTATCCGGTAGGGGGCCATCATCCCGAATCGAACCCGCTAAGGAGAAGGGAATATTATTTTTCACACATTCGTACATTACCCCACTCTTAACCAAGCCATTTTCAACGGCAGTGGCAATACTCCCATAACGGCGAACACTGTTAATCACTTTAAGGTGATGTCGATGCCCTCCTTTAACAGCGATGCCTTGTTTCATATCGACACCAAGGGAGGTTCCCATAATCGATTGTTCCATATCGTGAACCGCGATCGCATTTCCCCCTAATAACGCCTGCACATAGCCTTCACGGATCAGATGGGATAAATGTTGCGCCCCTCCGGTATGGATTACCACTGGGCCGGCTGTGACCACCACTTTACCGCCGCGATCGCGAATTTGGCGCAATTCCCAGGCGACCTGTTCCACAATTAACTCAACCCGGCGTTCACTGGACACCCCAGCCGACATAAAGCTGAATTCCTGGGGTGCATTCCGGGCTTCCCTGGATTCGGTTTTGCGGATGGTGCGAAGACCAACCACATCCACAACAACCCGTTCTCCGACCTTTAAGTCCCGCAGAATTTTACATTGGGCGACTAGGCCGTTGGGGGTTTCGGAAATCGCGATCGCGCCGTCCATGCGTTGATGTTGAACCGTCAACCATTGGCCATCAACCCGAACTTCCGTGGGGTAAATGGTGGAGACGTAGAAATCATCGGGGCCAACGCCATCTTGTTCGACGGGTTGTAAGCGGGCGTCCCGTTGGTCATCTTCTAAGGACACCACGCCAATATCAATTAATTGGCTAATAATTTCTTCCATCACCTCATGGGAGGGGGCAGAAATTTTAATCTCGGCCTTGGAGGTGCTTTGGCGTTGTTCCCCTAAATTGAAGTTAAGGACTTTGAAACTACCCCCGCCTTCGACAACTAAATCCAGGGCGCGGTTAATTAACCCGGCGTCTAATAGATGTCCTTCCATTAGGACGGTGTGGCTTTCGACTTTAACCACCGCATGACGATCAACAATTACAGGTTCAGTCACCCGCAGGGTTAAACATTTGGCAGCCCCACCTGCTTTTAAAAACTCAGTTAGGGGAGTTTCTAGGACAGTAAAACCTGCTTCTTCGATTCTAGCTTTGAGGTTTTCACTGGCTTTGTTCATAATCACCATCTGATTAATATTGACGGTGTTACAAGCAAAGTTAATGGCGTCGGGTTCCTCAACAATAATCCGTTTTTCGGGAGGAATTCGCATTTCAATTAAGCGATTTGAATAGGAATCAAAGGCGGGAGGATAATACATTAAATACCCGCCTTTTAAGGGACAAAAACAGGTATCCAAATGATAAAAACGTTCATCCATTAACCGCAGGGATAGGACTTCAATATCGAGCCATTCGGCAATTAAGGGGTGAGAATCGAGTTCAGACCGAAATCCATATCCTGCCCATAAATAGCGCCCTTCCCGGTCAAATAATGCGTCTCCAGCGCCTTCAAAGGGGAGGTCTTTAGGGAGTTCGTGAACGGTAAATCCTTGACTTTCAAACCAGGTTTTGAAATAGGGTTCTTCTCCTTGGCGTTCTTTATGATAAAAACGACTAAGAACGACGGTTTTATCGAGAACTAACCCGGCGTTGGCGGTAAATACCATATCCGGCCAACCTTTGGCGGGGTTTACTAGGTCAACAATGGCGTGATCTTTAATCAGATGGTACAAATTTTGCCATTGTTCTCTAGCCTTGTCAAAGGAGGATTTGTGGATGTTTCCCTCCATCCAAGGATTGATCACATAGTCCACATCATAGTGGTCTGGAGAACACATCAGAAAGCGAATTGATTCTGTCATTTTAGGTACAATAGGGTAGACGCTACGGTTTTCTACTGATAGGAGATTTGAGTCACTACAAAATCCCACTTAAGCAGTTGCTGAAGGGGGAGTTAGTTCTATAAAAAGCCAACTTTTTATTATAACACTCGAATGTGGACGCCTTTCGATTCAATGTCATATTTTCATAACATTGGGTCAAGGGTGATCAAGGTATTGTTTGGTCTTCTCACTTAAAAAAGTAGCGATCGCATCAACAACTTGCTATAGTTGCAAGGCTAATTGCCAAAGTAACTGGTGTAAACAATTTTGTAGTGAGTCCTTTAGGACTCTCTAAGAAAGCCCTGAAGGGCTTACTACGGTTTGGAAAACCATATTATTAAGCGTCCTGATGAAGATGTGCAAGTCTTAGCCCAGGCGTTATTGGACGCTAAACAGCAAGTAGGTTTTTGTGGCGATGAATTACCCCTAGTTTGTTCAGGTATAGATACTTTGCCCACTTTGGGTAATATACCTGAACTTACGGTTAAGGCTATCATGGCGATGACTCGGCGACAATAAATTTTGTAGGGTCTGGGGATGAACTATACATCGGATAACTCTGGTATTCCCCAAACTTTAATCGTTCCATTTCCGTGTCCGCTAATAATTTTTGTGCCATCAGGCGTAACAGTAAGAGCATAAATAGAACTACCCACATTATCAATAGAATGTAGTAATTGTCCTGTTTCTAAATTCCAGAATTTGATACTATAATTTGGCCCTCCACTAATTAATGTTTTATCATCTGGAGTAATAGCAAGAGCATAAATACATGAGCGTTCTCTTACTGTATTCTCTAAGTCTAATTCTTTTTTTGTACTTAAATTAAAGATTTCTATAAATGGAGAAAAACAACAGCGTCCAAAAGCGATTTTTTTTGCATCATAAGTAATAGCAACAGAATGAACAGCAACAGATTTTATTCCTAAAATATGTGATACTTTTCCAGATTCTATATCCAATATCTTTACTAAATTTCTTCCAATAATCAATTTTTTATCGTCAGGTGTTAGTAAAATTTGATAATGCTCCCAGTAAGATGAAAGATTGTCATTTAGGCTTAAAAAATCCTGTAAATAAGGCGAGTCATCAGACTCATCTAACAAGTATTTTTTGATTGAATATTTATCAAGTATAATAAGTTTCTTATTATCTGTTGTAATAGCCATAGAACAAACACCAACACCATTATCTAAAGATTTAATTAGATTTCCTGTACTTAAATCCCAGAATTTAATAGTTCCATCTGAACTTCCACTAATAATTGTTTGATTATCATGAGAGATCACTATAGAGTTTACATAATCATCATGATCTTCTAAAGATAAAAGTAGCTCTCCCGTAGCTAAATTGAAAATTTTAACAGTAGAGTCATCACTACCACTAACCAATTTAGTTCCATCTGCTGTAATAGCAATAGATTTAACTAATTCTGAATGTCCATAAAAAGTTTGAAGGTGTTCAAAATATTTATAAGGATTATATTGAACAGCTAACACAAATACATTTGCCGTTACACTTAAGTTGCTTGTCGCTTCATTAATACACCAACGACCAATAAATCGTAAACAACGAGCTATTAATTTTAATAATTTATGCCGTAACCAATCTTGAAAAGCTGCATCAAAATCTACGATAGCGACTTCTTCATCTTGTAGATGTTCTAAACCTTCTTCATTAATATTGACAGCGATAGATTGATTTACCAATGAGGTATCTATATCTTGATTCTCATCAACTTGATAATCTAAACCTTCTTCTAATACTATCTCAACGGAATTTTCTTCAACGGGTTCTAACAAATCTATATCGGATTCGCTATTGTTTTCTAGTATTTCTTGTGCATGAGTATCCCCATCTGAATTTAAAGCAAATAAATCGTCTAAAACAGGTTTTAAAGGGAGTAACCAAGATAAAATCAAACTTGAAACTCCTACATTTAAAAGGAGCATTCTCACATTTTTAGTATACTTTGGATCTAACTTTGATGTAGCTGTAACTTGGAAATAACCTTGAGCATTACTCGTTACACTGAATAATCCATTTTGATCAATTTTGCATCCTGTTGTTGTCCAATCAATTTCACCAGGATCAATATTATTGCCAAATTGATCCAACCCTTTAACTGTAAATTGTTGTTTTCCTATCGGTTCGAGATAAACAAAACTAGGATTAATTTTTAACTGCCTTAAAACAGGAAGAAGAATCGCCTTAGCGGTATCAGTTACAGTACCAACCTGCGCTGTAATAGTAATTTCCCGTTTTTCATACCCTCCAATAAATACACCTTCATTATTAATTGTTCTACCCTCTGTACTACTCCATTTAACTTTATGAATAGGAATATTTTGATTAGCTTGATTAAATCCGGCGACAGAAAAAGTGTATTCTTCATCAGGTTTTAATTCTTTTTCTTTAGGGTGTATTTCAATACGTTTCAGAATAGAAGGTACATCAATAATAGCTGTACCAATGTACTTTCCGACAGTAACAGTAACTTCAGAATTTCCAATTTGATCTGCCGCAGCCTGATAATATGCGACTAGACCAAAACCATTAATATAGCCATCTATTGCACTCCACTGTGGATCATTATTAATTGGGAAATCATTATTTTTTTGGTCAAAACCAATCACTGAGAAAGGTTGCTCGTCTTCCGGTTTTAAAGTAACAGATGAAGGTTCAATTTGTATACGAGCAAGTCTCGGAGGTTCAATGATAGAAATCGTTACGCTTTCTTCTACACCTTGGGCTAAAGCGATGATTTTAACTTCGTCTAACTCTCCCTGACCTGCTGTAAAATAGCCGGACGTTCTATCAATTTTTCCAGCAAATTCTGGGTTAACTTCCCAAATTAATTCTTCAACTTTTATATCATCTCCATATTGATCTATTCCTTTAACTTGAAATTGAAAACTTCCTTCAAACTTAAGTTCTGATACTGATTCTATAAATTCCAATCTAACAAGCCTTGGGGGTTCAATTATAGAAATCGTGAGGCTTTCTTGTATGTCTTTAGCTGAAGCAATAATTTGAACTGTCCCCTTTCTATTCCCTGCTGTAAAGTAGCCATATTGATTAATTTTTCCTAGGTGTGTTGAATTTATTACATCCCAACTAATTTTTTTAACTTCTATATCGTTTCCATATTGATCTATTCCTTTTACTTCAAATTTAAAACGTTCTTCAAACTTAAGTTCTAGTACGGATTTGGTAAATTTTAATTGATTGAGTTTAGGAGGTTCGATTACAGAAATCGTGACTCTTTCTTCTTTACCGCCTGCTGAAGCAATTATTTCAAATTTTCCTACTGTTTGTCCTGCTTTATAGTATCCATTTTTTGCATCAATTGTTCCAGCATAAGATGAGCTAACTTTCCAGGAAATCGTTTGATTCGCCATTTCATGATTACGCTGGTCGAATACTTTACATCTAAATGGTTGAGGTTTATTAAATTGAAGTTCAGCAGATGAGGGTTCTATCTGTAATCGAGTAACTTTAGGTGGCTCAATAACAACAATAGGAACAGATGCTTTAAATTTACCAATACGAGCTATAATTTGAATATTGCCTTCGATTTTACCTGCTGTAAATAATCCATTTTGTTGTATAGTTCCTAGAGATGAATTGTTAGAACATTCCCAAGTAATATCTTTAGGATTAAGAGTGAGTTGTAAACCATCCTGATCAGACCCTTCGACTCTAAAATTTCCTTGGCATTCACAATAAATTTCTTGCCCCTTATCAGAATAAATAGTTAATTTACTTAATTTTGGGTAAGAGCATCCTTTCATATGATGCAAAAACTCTCTAGTGTTAAGATCCCATACTGTTACCCAATCTTCACTGGCAGTAACAATATATTTTTTATCAGAGCTAATTACTAAGCTGTTAATATAATGAAAATCATCTTTTAAAAAATCTTCAATCTTTTGATTTGTTAAACAATATTTTTTTATGATTGAATCATCCGCACCTATAATAATATACTCTTTTTCCTCTTGGCTCAGTTCCAAAGAATTAATTCTTATCTTATAAAAAGCTTGGTTCTTATAAAGAGTTAATTCTTTAAATATTATTTCAGGTGAATCAAATGAAAATAACCAAGCGATACATTTAATTAAAATACCTACTATAAAACTAGAAACAGTCAAATACCACTTTACCTGGAAAACGAATAATACAGTAGATCCAATATCCAAAAGACCTGCTAATAATAAAACAAGCCATAATTCTTTAAAATTATTCTTTTGATTATTATTAGATTTATTTTCGGGTTTCCAATATTTTATGGTTCCATCACGACTACCGCTCAGTAAACTATTTTCAGTCGGAATAGGAGTTAATGATTGAACCCAATCTAAATGTCCTTCCAGTTTTTGAACTAATGTATTGCCCTTCAAATTCCAAATCGTTATATTGTTATTCGCACTTCCACAGAATAAGAAATTACCCGTAGAATCAAGTTTTAAACTTAATACAATTCCCAACTCTTGCTCATCTTTAATAGTTTGACGTGATTTTCCTGTTTGTAAATCCCAGAGTTTAATCGTTTTATCAGCACTGCCACTAACAACAGTTTTATTGTCCGGGGTAATCGTAACAGCATTAACCCAACTGGTATGTTCTTTTAAAGTATGATCAAGTCGCCAAGGGCTAAGATTCCAAATCTTAATCGTTTTATCAGCACTAGCACTAACAATTTTCTTGCCATCTGAGCTAATAGCAACTGATAAAATCCAGCTATCGTGCGCTTCATAGCTATGATAGATTTGTCCTGTGTTTAAGTACCAAATCCAGAGTTTCTTCCAACTTCCTCCAATTAATAGCTTATTATCAGGGCTTACTGCTAAACAAGTGATAGTATCGGCTGGATTGATATTTTTATTACTGGTGTTATTGGCTAAATAAGGATTATAGCCATGTAAAATCCAATAAGCAGACTGTTTAATTCTATCTGTAGCTTGTAAAGAGTAATTAATGAATAACTCTAAACCTGCTTCTCCATAGTTCAGAGCCTTTGACAAAGCTAACAATTTTTCTTGTTCATTGCCTTGATCAAGTTGAGACTTAATTTTTTGAAGATCTTGATTCATGTCAAATCTACCTTGCACTAGGTTAAGTAGGATTGTAACTCTGTATTGGACAATATTTATTTATAACCAGGTTAAAAATTGAAACGAATTTATAAGAAAAATTACGAAATTTATTGATAATTCTATTAAAACTAGAATCCAAGGGACTTGTAGCTCTTTCTATTTTATCGGAGAGGGGGAGAGAATAAAACAGCCCTGGGGGTAGGAAAAGACTTTTGACATTGTTTGAGGTGAGTGCTAGGATGGCGGTAATTATTCCCCTTCCTCGCTTGCAACAAGGAATCAGTCAACAAAAACAATAGTCAATAAAATTAAGTCTCTAAATTCGATACAAATATAGCAATCCTCTCATTTATTTTCCCAATAACTGAAAAAAAGTTTCCTTGTCAATACCAATATCCTGTATCATGCCCATTAAAGTCCCTGGTTTTAGGTCTTTTCCTGAATGAATCGGAACAACAACCCTGAGTCCATGACTATTCTTATACACGGCATGACTTCCCTTTTGACGGTCAAAATAAAAACCTAAATTTTCGATAACTTTGATAAAGTCTTTAGCTTTGACACTCGGAAAATTACTCATGCTAAGATCCTTAATGGCTTAACAATTAAATCTTCTCTAGGAATTGGCTGATCATCAGCCCTTAAACTTTCAATATATAATTCAATCGCTTCTGTAATATTATCAATCGCTTCTTCAAAAGAATCACCTTGAGAATGACAACCTTTTAGAATAGGGCAAAAAGCATGATAACCTCCATCGGGTTCTTTTTGCAGAATAACTGTATAATTGTAAACTTGTTTATTATTGTTATCCATAAGTTTTTAACTTGTTAGTAATCTACCTAATTTTACCTCGGCATCATTCTATTTAGTCCAAATGTATCCCAACAAACAG
>Ga0208358_1000488_pt1 | contig 14065 bp, 13 predicted proteins | sample LakMenEpi10Aug09_FD_150685 | JGI IMG/M metagenome (GOLD analysis project Ga0208358, IMG submission 150685) | Freshwater microbial communities from Lake Mendota, WI - 10AUG2009 deep hole epilimnion (SPAdes) | ecosystem: Environmental > Aquatic > Freshwater > Lake > Epilimnion/Euphotic zone ... | reverse complement strand
CATTAGTTGATTTACCAGGGTTAGGAGATTTTAAACTGGGTGATGAAAAATTAATGTTGACAACTTTAGAGGAAGAAGTTGACGTAGTTTTATTTATTCTTAAACCCAATGAGAATGGTTCTGTGTGGGCAATTTACGACACAGAACTTTATAATACAGCCAGTCAAGCTTTAAATGAATTATCAGCCAGATCATTTTTTGTTCTTAACAATAAAGTTAATGGTGATGACAGTGGTAACTTAAAAAGCTGTCAAGATCTTAAAGCTAGTATTGATCAACAGCAAGTTAAAATTAAGGTGGTTGAATGCCTGATTGCTGACTGTCGTAATCCAGAACAAGCGAATCAAGTCTTAGATCAAGTTTTAGATTATTTAGAAACTCAAGTCATTGAATTAGATGCGCGATATGCAAAATCTAATCAAGAGTGTTTAATTCAACTTCATGAACAGTTAAAAATTGAGTTAGAAAAAGCTAAAACTGCTCTAGGGGGAACTGGATTAAAGTTTTATAACTTAATAGCACAAGAATTTAATAAGTTATTTGGAAGTGGTAAAAAAGGCTGGTGGAGAGACGTTACGTTTGGCTTAGAAACCTTGCGATCTGATCTGTGGCTATATCGAGAGGAACCCGATATTAACCTACAAGAACAGGTCACTGAAGCAATTCAAAACTGCAATAAAAATAAAGGGATTTTATCTGATGAAAATACCATTAAAAAAATAGAAGAACAGATCAAAATTAGTGGTGCATTGATAACCTATGCAGACTATCAAGATCAGTTGCGGGTTTTGTTATCCCATCATTTTATATCGTTAGATGATGGATTGAAAAAATTGATAGAAGGTACAAAAAATAAGGTTGCTGAAGTTTTAATTGAGAAAGGTCGTTTAGGCGCATTAACAGGTGCAAGAGGGTCGGAATTTATCCGAGAGTTAGAAAAACTGATCGATTTAGCGGATGGAGATCAAAACCGTTGTCCGCATTTAAGACAAGGATTAAGAATTTTTATTGATTTTGAACTGTCCTATCGAGGATTAGTACAACATCGAATTCGCAAGCATTTAGATGAGTTAACCAACGTTTTACCCTCAAAAAATTCAACGGGACAATTAGTGGATAAACCTGATGAAATATTACCCATTGTTGCGTCAACTACAGCCGAAGAAATTCTAACTGCATTAGAAATTAAATATGATAAGGCGGTGCATCGCATTCAACCTGCTTTAGAAGAATTACTTTGGGAACCAAATCAAGCCGCTTATGCAATGGTTGAAGAATTTGTTGATAATATTATCCGTCAAGAAGATGTTCAGGAAGAATGGAAAAATTTCTTGATGGAAGTGCGATCGCAAGTTTGGCCAGAAGAATTGGGTCAACTCGAAAATAATCACGAACTTCGTGATCATTGGCTGCAATTAGTTAAGAATGTAGAAAGTGCTAATCAGCCGGAATTATTCCAGTTTTTAAACGTTTAAATAGGAGAAAAATTTTATGCTAACTAATGAGTTAAATATTATCATGGTTGCTCCTCGAATGATTGGTAAAACCAGCATTTTAGCAGCGATGCACGAAGAATTCGATAAAACGTTTGAACAAGCTAATCTTCAAACCTGGACTGATGATAGTAAAACACTCCAAGCTATAACCGAATGCAAGAGAGTTTTAAGAACCATAGATCCTAAGTTTGAAAAATTTGTGCACGGGAATGATAATCTTATTGATCCTTGGAATGATGAAGGTTTTGTTTTTGAGCTTGGGAGTGGCGGCAGAAAATTTCTCAAACTTCGATTTACTGACCCAGCAGGGGAATATTTCAACCTAAATGCCACACAAAAACAGAAAGACTATGTGAAGCAACAATTATTAAAATGTGATGCTGTAATTATTCCCATTGATGCTACTGCGTTAATGGAAAAAAAGACAGGGAGGGTCAACTATAGCGAAGTGGGAACTTGGCATGAAGAAAAAAATGATCCTGAACGGATCACGACCCTGTTAAAAGATGCCTATGCGGGTTTGACCGTTCCCAGACTAATCATTTTAGCTCCTGTTAAATGTGAAACCTACATGAGAACTTCTCAAGATGCTGACAACTTACTTCAGCACGTTCAAATCGGATATCAAAAACTGTTAAATTTTTTAAAATCCGATGGATTATTTGGTCAAGTTGCAGTTGTGGTGACACCCGTTCAAACCGTTGGAAATGTTGTTTTTGCTTACCACAAAACTGATGATAGGGGTTTTACAAGATTTTACTACAATAAAACGGAAATTAAAGCTCCCTATGCTCCTAAAGATGGGGATCAACCCCTCCGATATGTTTTACGGTTTTTACTGAACCTTTCTAATGAGGCAAAAAAACGTCAGTTAGTGCAAGATCTAAAGGAATTATCTGAGCTTGAAGAAAATCTATCTAAACAAAAAGATGAACGTGATGAAGCTAAACAAAAAGTTGCTGAAAGAAAGAAAGCATTGAGAGAAAGAGAGCAAACATGGCTTCCGATTAGATTTGTAGCCAACCTATTTGATGATGCGTATACACCTTATAAAGAAGCTGAAGAAAATTTCAAATCTACTGAAAAAACGGTTCATGAAACTCAAACTAAAGTTAAAAAATCTGAAATAAAAGTTCAAGCAACACAGAAGGAAATTGATATCTTTAATAAAGCTATCTTTTCTTTTGCCATTGGCTGTAAAAATAGTGATGGTTTTGCTATTTTGCAAGGTGCTAAATGGTTGCCCATTCCCCATAATTAATAGACAAGGAGATTGAAACATGAAAGAGCTAGAGGTTTATGTGAGAAGTTATACCCTAGGTAAGACGGGTATGCAGTGGTGCAAGATTGAAAATGGCGAATCTATCTTGGGATATCCTCAGATTCTGGAACCAAGGATAATTCCGAAACAAACAGGAGGTTTAGGAACAATTGAATATCTGATTAATTATCAAAATTTTTCGCTTGTTCTCATGCGTTATTCTCAACAATTATTATTCATGGTTGCAGGAATAGAAGCACTTGAAGAACGATCTAATCAATTAGGCCGTACAATCTATAATGCAGTTGCCTGGGTTGTTAATCCTGATGAAAGTAACAGTATTTCACCTGAAAACGAATTAATGTTACGACATTTAGCAGCACGCGCATTATTAAGCTTTGTAGGTAAAGATCCAGAGTTTATTAATACAATCAATGAGGCAATTAATTTTAAAGGATTAGAGGAATTTGAGGTTAATCTCAATAAAATCAATCAATTGACTGAAAATTCAGCAGATAAGCTCAAACAATTACTTTCAAATTTAGATGAAGCTGAAGCTGATCAACAAATTTGGTACAAAAAAGTTGAAAAAATAGGTAATGAGCAAGAAATTATTAGTTTGGCTGAGAAAATCATCAAAACCGGATTACCGGAAGATGATTTAGCAATTTTAATCAGTAAGGGTGATGAGAATGCAGTCTCGGTTTCACCGATTGATATTAACCCTGAAATACCTAAAGTCAACCCAATTCAAAAAGATCCAGATTCTACTCCAATAACAAAAAATGAAAATCCACCAAGTCAGGAGGGATCTGTAACTACAAAAAAGTCAAAAAAGATAAAAATTCTGTTAATGAGTCTGATACTCTTGATAATGACAGTCTTAGTGGTAGTCTTATTGAACCAGAACCAGCCCCAGCCCCAGCCCCAGCCCCAGCCCCAGACCCAACCCCAGACGAATCACCCAATCCAGTAAAAGATATGATCAACAAATTTATTCCAATTGTTTTAAAAATTCCAATGCCACCAGAAGCTCATGATTGGATAGAAGAACGATGGATTTTTGAAGGAAAATTATCAGAACAAGAGCGAAAAAACTGGTTTAAACTTTCTAAGTTTTTAATTCTCAATAAGGAAAAAGAACAGTTAACTCCTGAAGATAATCAGTTATTAGACTCAGTTGAAAAAATTCTGAATGACTTGTTAAAAAGGTTGAAGGAAATCAAAGGTGAATAATCTTTTATCCTGATCAAAAATAAATCGTGGTAATCTCTTTAGGGCTTCAATCCATCCTAGTTACTAATCTGGGGATTAAGCCCTGAAGGGCTTACTACGGGGTTAGGTGTGTCGTTTTTGATGCCAATTCCAAGCATGGGTGATAATATTTTGAATATCGGGATATTCAGGATTCCAACCTAATATTGTTCGGGCTTTTTCTCCACTTCCAACTAAACTTGGTGGATCTCCGGGGCGGCGATCGCATTCAATCGCTTTAATCTCTTTTCCCGTAATTTCTCTAGCGGTTTCTATCACCTCTTTAACGGAAAATCCTTTCCCATTTCCTAAATTAAAAACATCCGTTTTTCCACCATTTAATAAATATTCCAACCCTAAAATATGGGCGGTTGCTAAGTCCGTAACGTGAATATAATCTCTAATACAAGTACCATCGGGTGTGGGATAATCGGTTCCAAAAATAGAAATAGAATCTCGTTTTCCTAATGCTGCTAATAAAATTAAAGGAATTAAATGGGTTTCGGGATTATGATCTTCCCCTAATAACCCTTCTGGGTCGGCTCCGGCGGCATTAAAATAACGGAAACGTACCGATTTAAAATCATAGGCGACATCAAAATCCGATAAAATTCTTTCTACCATTAATTTAGTCGCCCCGTAGGGATTAATCGGATTTTGGGGATGTTCTTCAGGAATGGGAACAATTTCAGGAACCCCATAAGTGGCGCAGGTTGAGGAAAATACAAACTTATTAATTCCCGCCTCTTTCATCGCTTCTAAAAGCGTTAAAGTTCCGACCACATTATTGCGATAATATTTATCAGGATTAGTAACAGATTCCCCCACATAAGCATAAGCAGAAAAGTGCATCACCGCATCAATTTTGCGACTAGAAAATAACTTATCAAGCAACGGACGATCATTAGTATCTCCAATAATTAATTCGGTTTTTAAGACCGTTTCCACTAAGTCTTGATGTCCATAAACTAAATTATCGAGAATAATCACATCATAACCCGAACGTTGTAGCGCCAGGACAGCATGGGAACCAATATAACCCGCTCCTCCAGTAACTAAAATAGTAGTTTTATCTTCAGACATAAATTTATGCTCCTTTGTTTTATTCAATGAATTTAATTTAATCTTCTAACCTTTGAACTGAAACATCAACCGCTTGCACATCAATAGTTCCTGGGGGTGTTAACCGACTAAAACGACCCTGTTCGATTTTTAACGGTTCCCCACAGTTAGGACATTGAAATTGAATGTTATTAAAAGCCGGAAATTCATGGCTACAAACCGGACATTGATCTTGAATTAGATTGCGTTTTAACCACCACTGGACACCCAAAATCACCAAAATCGGAGTAATCGCAATCACCGCAATTAAAATCAGAACGCCCTTGACTAACCAACCCAAACCAATAGAGATTAAAATGCCAATTACAGCTAAAGTAATCAGCCAGTTAGTCAAACCAGAAAGTCTGATTTGTAGAGTTTTGAACCGCTGTTGGTTCACAGCTATCTCCTTAATTATTCAAGCCAGATTTAATCTGATGGAACCCTTAAAAATTTGAACTTTGATATTTTAATTTCTATGATATTATAGCAACCAGCAGGTTAATATTCACAACTTCTTTGTGTCTTCGTGTCTTTGTGGTTAAATTAGGCTTACCCCTGGTTTTGATTCAGCAACTCTTGGACTCGACCCTCAAAGGCGGGTTTTCCGAAATGGGCCAAACATTGCTGCCGTAACCAAGGCCCATTGCAGCGTTGATCCTCACCCTGAAGTAGTTGAATACAAGCCTTTGCCACGGCCTCTACATCGCGGTGGGGCACTTGCCAGCCCAATTTTCCATCCTGTAGGGGATCGGCTGAACCATCGCTATCCCCGGCAATAACGGGTTTCTCGCAGGCCATCGCCTCTAAATAAACAATCCCAAACCCCTCTTGAGAGGGCATGACATAACCATCACAAACCCGATAATGATTAACTAATTCCTCGGTAGGAACAAATCCGGCAAAAATCACCCGATCGCTTACTCCCAAATCCTCGGCCAACTGTTGTAATCTGAGTTGGTCATCTCCCCGACCAATAACTAAATATTTGACATTGGGAAAGACTTGGGCAATTTGGGAAAGGGCACGAATGGTGACATCAACTCCCTTATAGGGGTCGCCTTTCCATAGACGAGCAACGGTCATTAATACCCGGGCATCCTGTAAATCATAGCGTTGAATTAATTGCGGGGGTTTGGAGCCGGGAGTAAATTTTTCCCCATCCACCATACAGGGTAACATTTGAAATTGATTCGGATTTAACTGATTAGCAAGACAGGCTTGATCGCGACTATATCGGCTAATTGTCCAAATTTGATCGGCATTTTGTAGGGCTTTTTGCTGTTTTTTCGGCAGAGGTTCCCAGACTTCTTTACCATAGGTTAATACGGTGTAAGGAATACTCAAGGGTTGACAAATTATTTGCACCAAGGGGGCTAAATTAATATGACCACACAACACCCGTCGAGGTCGATATTGGACTAAATTAGTTAGTAAAGATATTGCTAATTTAATCCTTCCCCAGAGGGGATTTTGAGATTTAAAATACTCAAATTGAAAAGAACTGGATGGGGTTTCAAAAGGGTTAGGACATCCGGGATAATCCCGTAAAATTAAAACCTGATTCTGGGGATTAATATTAATCTTTGAGTCGGGAGAAACGGGTTTAATAGTCTGGGAAGCATCTAAAATATCTTTAACATAGGATTGAATTCCTCCTTCACAAGAAAAAACAGCTAAAAAGCACCAAAGTAATTGATTTTGATCTAGGTTTGGGTATTTTTTTAATAACATAGCCAGGGTTCAAGAATAATATTGTTTTGTATTCCGTCTTTTCCAATTGTTCCTATAAAAAAGGATACCTGTGACGCTCCCAGACCTAGCCTAACAAGCTATTCCGGTAAACCCACAGGTATCATATCATCAAAAATTTTGAGAGGATGTGGTTTAAAAGCCCAAAGTTAAAGACTTATCAATGGGAAGTGCCGCACCAATTCCTAACCACAGCGTTACTAAAGTTCCAAATAAGAAAACAGCCGTTGCCACAGGACGACGGAAGGGGTTTTGGAACTTGTTGACGTTCTCAATTAAAGGAACCGCAATTAAACCCACAGGAATCGAAGACATCAACATAATTCCTAGCAATTTATTGGGAACGACCCGCAAAATTTGGAAGGTTGGCCAGAGATACCATTCGGGTAAAATTTCTAACGGCGTTGCAAAAGGATTAGAAGGTTCTCCCATCATGGCGGGGTCGAGAACCGACAATGCCACCACTAAACCAAAGGTTCCCAAAATTACAATCGGGAACGTATATAACAAATCATTCGGCCAAGCCCGTTCACCATAGTAGTTGTGACCCATGCCTTGAGCCAATTTAGCGCGAAGAACTGGATCACTGAGATCCGGCTTTTTTAAGATGGACATAATTAAAACGTCGCTCCTTTTTGGGAAATTTAACAGGTTGTTGCTTGTCTTTGAATTTGGCAAAGGCTACTCCTAACCCTTGGATGTTTGAGACCCGTTATCGAAAGTTAACTTTCTCGGAACAAACCGCCACCGATGCCGGAGTAGTGCCGAAACGCCAAACCCGATCCACGTCCATTTACAGAGGGCCCGAAATCCCTTGCTTCCGAATCATCAAGAAGTGGGCTAACATAAAGACGGCAATCAGCCAAGGTAGGACAAAGGTATGTAAGCTGTAAAAACGGCTAAGAGTACCTTGACCAACGGCCGTACCACCCCGCATCAGTTCCACAATGGTTGAACCGACAACGGGAATCGCTTCAGGAACCCCAGATACAATTTTCACCGCCCAGTAACCAACCTGATCCCAAGGCAGAGAATAGCCTGTAACCCCAAAAGAAACCGTAATCACGCCTAAAATCACACCCGTGATCCAGGTTAATTCCCGGGGCTTTTTGAAACCCCCGGTGAGATAAACGCGGAAAACGTGCAGGATCATCATTAACACCATCATACTGGCAGACCAGCGATGGATGGAGCGAATTAACCAACCAAAGCTCACATCCGTCATAATGTATTGAACAGAAGTAAAAGCTTCCGCGACGGTCGGTCTATAATAGAACGTCATCGCAAATCCAGTGGCAAACTGGATTAAAAAGCAAACTAAAGTGACTCCACCCAAGCAATAGAAAATGTTGACATGAGGGGGCACATACTTACTGGAAATGTCATCATCAAGTGCTTGGATATCCAGCCGTTCATCAAACCACTTGAAAGTCTGAGATTCTTTGATTCCCTTAGAAAACATGAAGCTAGAATTCCTAAAAATAAATGGCTACCTATCGTTATTCCTTTAAGACATCATTAATAGATATCTTTAGATTAGACTGTCTGAAGCCAGAGAACTCTGGATATCAAAAAGCCATCACCATAAGGAATAGGGAGGTCGGTTTGATCCGATTGACAGATTAGGCTAAAAGACTTGCGTGTTCTCCCCTACTCTAAAAAATGTAACATAACTTCAACTCAATTTTCACAAAACTAGGGAATCAATCTGCCCCGGATCGAATCCCCCAAGGGTGAGGCTGAAAATCAAGCCGTGAAAGGTCTTAAATCGGTTGATTCCCCAATCTAATTTGAAAGCAACGTTAAATCACCACCATGCAAAAGCGCGTTTTTCCCATAGCATTTCTAATTATTCTGCAAGTCTGTTTAACCTGGATCACCTGGACAACCCCGGTTCTGGCCCTGACCGAAGACCAAAAAATCTTTAGCGAAAGTTGGCGAATTATTAATCGCTCCTATGTGGATGAAAGTTTCAACCATCAAAACTGGTGGTCTATCCGCGAGAAACTAATCCGGCAACCCTTCAAAAGCCGCGAGGACACATATTCTGCCATTGAGAAGATGTTAGCCACCTTGGATGACCCATTTACGCGGTTATTGCGACCGGATCAATATCGCAGTTTACAGGTGAATACCTCCGGGGAACTGATGGGGGTGGGGTTACAAATCTCCCAGGACGGGGAAACGGGCAATTTAACCGTTATTGCTCCGATCGATGATTCTCCCGCAGAACGGGCGGGTATCCAACCCCAGGATCAGATTGTGAAAATTGATGGCTTTTCTACTTCTGAGTTAACCCTGGATGAATCCGCGGCTCGGATGCGGGGGCTAAGGGGTAGCCAAGTTACTTTAACGGTGTTAAGAAATAGCAATAAAACCACGGAAGATATTATTTTAGTTCGGGATCGGATTGCCCTGAACCCGGTGATCACGGAACTACGTTCTGATTTGAAAGACACTCCATTAGGTTATATTCGTTTAAATCAATTTAATGCCAATGCCACGGAAGAAGTAGCTCAAGGGATTCAATCTTTAGAAAAAAAAGGGGCAAAAGCCTATATTTTGGATCTCAGAAATAATCCAGGGGGATTATTACAATCTGGCATAGAAATTGCCCGACTTTGGTTAGATGAAGGGACGATTGTTTATACGGTTAATCGTCAAGGTTTATTGGGAAGTTTTGAAGCGGTGGGTTCGGCTTTAACTCAAGCTCCTTTAGTGGTTTTAGTCAACCCAGGAACCGCTAGTGCCAGTGAAATTTTAGCCGGGGCTTTACATGACAATCATCGAGCAACTTTAGTGGGAGAAAAAACCTTTGGCAAGGGATTAATTCAATCTTTATTTGATTTATCCGATGGTTCGGGATTAGCAGTAACAGTTGCTAAATATGAAACTCCCAATCATACTGATATTAATAAATTGGGAATTATGCCCGATCGGGTAATTCCTTCGGAACCTTTACTTAGAAATCAAGTGGCAACGGAGGCAGATCACCAATATCAAACAGCTTTGGAATTGCTATCTTCTCAATTGGTGGTGGCTCAAAATTAATAGGTAATGGGTAATTGGTAATAGGTAATGGGTAATGGGTTTTAGACTGATAACTGATAACTGATAACTGATTTTTGTATGTTGGATTATGATTTGGTGATTTTAGGAGGGAGTTTAACCGGACGTTATGCAGCATTATTAGGCAGTCAAATACAAGGACGAATTGCTTTAGTTGAGCCGGAAAAAACTGGGAATTCGGGGTTATTTTCGATGGCTTTATCCCTCCCTAAACTTGAGTTAATACCCACCTGGTGCGGGTCGGATATTAGGAGAAAACCGATCAAACCTTGGATTGATTTAGTTAGAAATAATTGTGAGGAAATTTATTCCCATCAACGGTTAGGGGCAGGGGGAGTGGATGTGATTGTTGGTGAAGGTGAATTTATCAAATCTCCCCGTCTGGGATTTAAAGTTAATAATAGAATATTGCGATCGCGCAATTATTTATTAGCCCCAGCTTCCACCCCTAAAATTCCCCCCATTGAAGGGTTATTATCCACAGGATTTATTACTCCAGAAACCTTGGATTTATTTTTAGAAAAATTACCTAATTTATCAGAAATAATTCCCCAGAGATTAGCAATTATTGGGGGTGATCCCAAGGGAATTGAATTAGCCCAATATTTCGCTCGTTTGGGTTTAGAGGTGATTATAATTACCCCAGCTACTCAAATTTTAGCCCAGGCAGATCCCGATGCGGTGCAGTTGATTCAATGTCAATTAGAAGCCGAAGGAGTAAAAGTTTTAACCCAAACTCCAATTATTCAGGTTAAAAAAATTGCCGATAAAAAATGGATTCAAGCGGGAAATACTGCTATAGAAGTCGATGAAATTTTGGTGGCTTATGGCTCTCAAACCGACGTCGAATCCTTAAATTTAAGCCTGGTCGGTGTTGAGTTTAAAGGGAATCATTTATGGGTGAATCAAAAACTACAAACCACCAATCCTAGAATTTATGGGTGTGGACAAATTTTAGGGGGATATCCCTTTGAACATATCGCCCAATATGAAGCACAAATTGCCCTCAAAAATTCCCTATACTGGCCGAAGTTTCAAGTTGATTATCAAAGCATTCCTTGGGCTATTTTTTCTGACCCCCAATTAGCACAGGTGGGGTTAACAGAAACCCAAGCTAAACGACGCTATGGAACTCAAGTAATTGTAGAGCAACAACCCCTAAAAATGATCGCTCAGGCGCAAATTTCCGGGGAAACAACGGGATTTTGTAAACTTGTGGGTTTGGCGAATGGTAAACTCTTAGGGGCTACGGTGGTCGGTTCCCAGGCAAGTGAATTAATCAATACCCTAGCTTTGGCAATTCGTCAAGGGGTAAACCTTAAAACCTTAGCTGAATTTCCTCCGATTTTTCCCACGTTTTCGGAGGTTTATCATCAAAGTGCGATCGCTTGGATTGATCAACGCCGTTGTCAAAATAGGATATTATTTAATTGGACAGAAAATCTGTTTCATTGGCGACGATATTGGGGAAATTAAGAATTAAAATGTCTAACATGAAAGTTCAAAAAATACGAGTTTTTAACCGGGCAACGATTATCGGTTTTAGTGTTTTATTATTAACTGTTACGGGTTGCCAAAAACCACCTGCTCAAGTTAAGTTAGGTCAAGATCAAGAATGTTTTGGATGTGATTTTAGCGGAAAAAGTTTGCAAGGGCAAAATTTAACCGGGGCTAAACTGAATAATTCTAACTTTAGTAAAGCGGATTTAAAAGGAGCTAATCTCAAGGGAGCATTTTTAGATACTGTTGATTTTACTGGAGCGAATTTAGCCGGGGCAGATTTAAGTGAAACTACTTTAAATCAAGCTAATTTAACAAATGCTAATTTGAGTCAAGCGAATCTGACTGGGGCATTTATTCGAGGAGCTAAACTGAATAATGCCAAACTGAATGGAGCAATCTTTAAAGATGCGGATTTGAACTCAGCCGATTTAACCGGAGCAGACCAGAAAGGAGCTAATTTTCAAGGGGCAATTATGCCGGATGGTTCGATTCAAAAATAATGTGTAGAAGGGAATAGGGAATGGGCAATAGGCAATAAATAGGATTGCTATGGGATTAAATTCGGTTAAAAACTCCAGTTTCTATACTTTATACAATCATGCTCAAAGCGATTTTATTTGATTTAGATGGAACTCTCGTTAATAGTGACCCATTGCACTATTTAACTTGGGCAAAGGTTTTAGAGATTTATCAATTTAATATTGATCATCGTTTTTATCAAACTCGAATTAGTGGCAGAACAAATGCTGAAATTGTAGCGGATTTATTTCCTGAATTTTCCGATGAAGATATAGTAAAAATGGTGGATTTAAAAGAATTAAAATTTCGAGAACTAGCTATTGATTTACAGCCCTTACCTGGGTTAATAGAGTTTTTAGATTGGGTGAATCAGCAAGGCTTTAAAACAGGTTTAGTTACCAATGCACCTCGGAAAAATACGGATTTTATCCTAGAAATTCTGAAGTTATCAGATTATTTTGATAGTGTGGTTTTGTCCGATGAAATTGGTATTGGTAAACCCGATCCTGCGCCTTATCAGTATTGTTTGGAACAGTTGAATATTTTACCAGAAGAAGCGATCACTTTTGAAGATTCTCCCTCTGGAATTCGTTCGGCAATGGCGGCAGGGATTAAAACCATTGGAGTTGCATCTACCCACAATCCCAATAGTTTAAAAGATTTGGGTGTGGCATTTGTAATTGAAGATTTTAACCATTCTGACCTACAAAAAATTAATGCTAAAATCTAAGAGTATCTTGAATCTATGTAAACCGGAGGATTCCATCCGAGAGTAGAAAAAACTATTTTTTCGCTGGTTTAGTCGAAATATTAGTTGGAAATTAAAAATTCCTCCCAATCTTGATAACTATTGGGAAGAAAATATGGGCAGTAAGGTGAGTTGTACTATTTATTTTGAAGCCTATCTCTTTTCCACTATTAGAACCAATAATGATTCCGGTTTACAAAATCTTCCTAGTTTGCCAGTTGTTATCCTCAAAGATTTAATTAGATAATGAGGAACAATAAAGCGATTCTATCGACTATTAGGTTATAAGAGTTAAATCAGAACTTGAAAAAATAAGGATGTTTTGGTATATGTTAAAGGCGTGCGATTCGTTTAACCTAAAGTAAGCTGAAAAGATTACGGGACGGTTAACCCAGTTGATGAAACTGGTTAACTGATTACATTTGTGGGTGAAATTCGGTGAATTAAGTCCCACCCCTCAAGTGCTGAGGTGAAAGCATAACCCCTAGTCTGTTTGGGTAGCATCCAACAGACTAAAGCGGGGTTAAAAGGTAGAACTACTGGTAGCCAAATCTGGTAACTATCGAGCAAGAAGTCCATGCGTAGCGCAAGCAAAGATGTGTCTGAACCATCGAAACATAGCAATGGTGGAATGGCTAAATCAAAAGATAAACCCGTTGAGAAATACGGTAAAGACTGATTAACACCAAGCCAAAAGGCAAGGCTAGGGCATAAGCGGTGGTCGTTCCGACTTATAAGCACCGCCCAATAAACCCGGTGGAAAGCATCACGCTAAAGACTTCAAACAAATGTGTAATCGGAACGAAGTAACCCCTATATATCTCTGGAAAAGGTCGAAATCCAGTAAGTAGCTAACGAACGATATATAGAGGAGGGATGGTGTCAAAAGCGAATGCCCTTGGTAATGCAAGGGATATGCTGACAGACGCTCGGTAATTCCAAAGAAATAGAACAAGTAGCAATGAATATATCTAAAACGCAGAACAATCTGACGGTGGAGTGGAAAGACCTTAACTGGCGCAAGTTAGAAAAGGTAACTTTTAAGTTGCAAAAGCGAATATTTCAAGCGAGTGAACGAGGCGATGTTAAAGCAGTTCGCAAACTTCAAAAGACCCTGATTAGGTCTTGGTCGGCAAAATGTATAGCGGTTCGTCGGGTAACACAAGATAACCAAGGTAAAAATACGGCGGGTGTGGATGGGGTTAAATCTCTGACCCCAAAGCAACGTATAAACCTTGTAGGACGATTAAAGTTAACCAATAAAGTCAAACCAACTCGTAGAGTTGAAATACCTAAACCTGGTTCAACAGAAACCCCCCCCCAAGCCCCCCGTGCACGGGGGGTTTGGGGGGGCGGAATACC
>Ga0208358_1000483_pt1 | contig 14115 bp, 8 predicted proteins | sample LakMenEpi10Aug09_FD_150685 | JGI IMG/M metagenome (GOLD analysis project Ga0208358, IMG submission 150685) | Freshwater microbial communities from Lake Mendota, WI - 10AUG2009 deep hole epilimnion (SPAdes) | ecosystem: Environmental > Aquatic > Freshwater > Lake > Epilimnion/Euphotic zone ... | reverse complement strand
TTGATAGTAAAGCCTCGGAAGTTCACCGAAAAATTGGAATAGGTTTCTATTTTTTAGAATTAGTGGAAAATTTGACCCCTATCTGCGGAATGTGGGTTTCAACTTTCTGACCTGCTTTGCGTTTGGCTTGGTTCTCCGCTTCCAATAGGGGGTCAAAGGGAGTTTCTAAACGGTCTAATATCAGGGGAATATCCGTAGAATCCTTACGGGAGGTTAATTCATCAAAGTTTCTTAACTTGCGATTTTTCAATCCCCGTTCACTCATTCGATTTAAACGAGTCCGAATATCATCTTCCACTAACCTTCGTGTTCCCCCCAATTCTCGTAGGGAGTTAAAGTAACCCACCAAGGTCATCCAAGGGTCTGCAACTTTTCCATATTTCTCATACAATGCCTGCGCCGCCGATAACGTCGCTAAATACACCCGAATCATCGTCGCTTTTAACCGCCGACCGGGGGCGCAAATGCCTAAATACAGTCGCCCAGGATGCTCAGGACTCGGTTCTCGACGGCGGGAGAAAAAGTTATCTTGAATATCCAACCCAGGTGGCGGGAAAATATGCAGCTTCCGCAAAAATAGATGGTGAACTTGGGCGGACGCTTGGCGGATGGTGGCCGTTGAAGCAATCACTTTAGGACGAACAGATTGACCATTAACTTCCCAAGTACACAAATGATCTACAACGGTTTCATACAGTCCCACCATTGACCCCAAGGGGCCACTAATTAAATGCAATTCATCCTGAATAATTAAGTCGGGGGGACGCAGGAGAGCATGAGGTCGGGTTTTGGCGGCGGGAAGTTTATTGGTGGCGCGGTGGTTGTCTTTATCGTCTAAGTCGGGAGAGCGGAACCCATGACGGTCACAGTAACCACTCACCTGTCCGAATAACATTTGGGTTTCCCCTTTCCACGGCATTTGGGCAAATTTATCAACGGTGGCAATTAACAGGGTCGGTAAACGCCGATAAATTTCTTCATCAACAACTATAATGGGCAACCCTTCCTGGGGAGACTGTTTGAGGGTAAAGCAACATCGTCCTAAACTATCTCCACAGTAGACGAGGGTGCGTCCTTGTTCTTTATCAACGGGGTGGACAACAATGTGTCTACCTGGGTCGATTTTTGTGCCACACCAAGGACAATTCGTGAGTTGGTGGGGGGAACCCATACCGGAGGGTCGCCCTTGTCCTTTGCTTTGTTTGACAAATTCTTCGCTTTGGCTGGTGTAGTTGGGGGTGCTATTGTTTCCGACCCATAAACCAATCCGAAACGGTTCTGACCCCCATTTTTGCGGGTTTTGGCGGCGGATGACTTCACAGGCACAAATTAAGGTGGTTGCCCGTTGGAACTGTTGCAAGGTCAATAAACGCAGGGTATAGCGCATTAAAACGGCTACCCCATGTTCTCCATCTCGTCCCCCAATAAATCCCTGCAACCGCCGCAGTCCGATGGTATAGGCTGTGAGTCCTAAATAGGCTTCGGTTTTACCGCCTCCGGTGGGAAACCACAGTAAATCACAGACCGCATCCAAAGGGTGAGAACGGCCGGGGTGGTGTAAATCAGTGAGAGGGGGTAAATTCAGGAGAATAAAAGCAAGTTGAAAAGTTCGCCAGCTATGATTGTTCGGGGTATCAATTTCATCTAAATTCGGATCTTTTCCTTGACGTTTAAGTTCAGCATAAATCCCGTGTACACGCTGTCGCCACATGGCTTCATTCATAAATTGAAAGGCTTCTACAGCTTGGGGATTTTGGGTTAAAAGTTGAATCCCTTCTTGGATACGGTCTAAGGTAGTTTGGCAATGATTGAGGGTGGTTTGGGCTGCATTTTGAGAGGGTAAAAAGTCGGGGTTGAGGAGTAAATCTTGCAGTGATTGTTGTTGTTCCTGAATCCAGTTTTGATAAGCGGTAATTAGGGGGGTTAAGAGTTTGGGAACATCGGCGGGTTTGGCTTCCGCTAGGGTTTTCATGTCTAAAATTAACCCGTTTAACTGAGGAATTTCTTCAACGCTGGGGGGTGTGGTTTGCGGCACTTCATAGCGGGGAATCATGCAGGTTTTTAGACCGGAGGCTTGGGTGGGATTGTCGGGGACAATTTCGGCATGAACGCCCACCCCATGTCCAACGGCAAATTCCACTTGATGACGATATAACATCGCCATTTGTTGATTTTCTAGTTGAATAACAGAATCTAAGTTTTGTTGAATTGAAACAGGTTTTTTGACAAAAATATTAGAATAGTTTTGATCAGGGGAATCAATCATTAATTCCGGTTGGAATAACCAAGCTTTATCTCGTTGTTTAGCGAGTTCTTTTTGACCATTGACTAAAAATAAAGTCACAATCCAATCTTGATTATCGAGGCGGCGCATCCGTCCTTTAACGATTACCCCTGGATATTCAGGGTCAACAGTCCATTCAGGGATTTCACCGGATTTTAAGGGTTGAATTTTGGTTCCTTGAATGGGATAACGTTTCCAAATCAGTTTGGGTTCTGAGGTTTCTTTTTTAGTTAAATATTGGCTTTTTTCTCGTTGATAATGTCCCCATTTGGCGGTAATTTTTATGGCTTTTACATCACTATCAACGCAGAAGGTTAAACCCATTGATGAAGGGAACATGGTATTAGGTGGGGGTATGGTTCCTTCTGTGGTTCCTTCTTCTGAGTTACCTTTTCCGGCGGGGACGAATTCGTCTTGTTGTTCGGGTTGTTCTTCTGGGGTCTTATTGCGAATTAAAGGGGATAATAGTCCGACTAAATAGCGATCTGTTACACTACTTTCATCCACTTCTTCATCTTCTCCCTCCGCCGGGCCGAGTAAATCGTTGAAAATCATTTCTTCTAATTCTTGGCGAAGTTCATAGGGAGATTGGGGATTTACGATTAACGATTGGGGATTTACGATTGACGATTTTGGATTTACGATTAGGGGTTCAGGATTTACGATTAACGATTGGGGATTTACGATTGACGATTTTGGATTTACGATTGGGGGTTCTGGGGGATTAAGTTCGGTGAGGTTGGGATTAATAATAAATTGTTGTTCGATTAAACTGCCTTGTTTTTCCGGTTGATTGGCGGCGACATATTCAACATTAAATAAAGAAATTTGTTCCGGCTTTTTAACATCTTTTTTAGCTCGTTTTTTCTGGCGAGTTTCAAAAAAAATTGTGATTTGACGAATGACTTGATCTGAGACACCGCTATCATCCGAGATTAAGTTCTCATCCTCTAACACTATCCCGTCTAATAAAATTTTTAAAGCGGATTCAGGGGCGGAAATTACTGCATTCCAATCGAGTTTAATTTCACCATTTTTGAGTTTTTGGTTGATTTCTACTAAGTCTAAAGTACCAGGGAGAACGGGAGGAAGCTTAATAATTTCCATAAGAATAATTTACGATTGGGGATGAATAGAAATAATGTTTATACTGGGAGTTCGGTGGATGGATTTTTTGGGTTTTTCATTCGTTATGAATTCTTCCGCCCCAACTAAAATCGCCGCCGCAATATGAAAAGCATCCATGATTCCTAAGCCAAACTGACTGGCTTCTTGGTAAGCTCTTTCTAAGATTTTATCAATATCGGTCGCCCAAACGGAGACGGCATTAAAATATTCATTGTAGAATTCTATTTCATCAGTTTGTTGGTTATAAATAGCTTTAGGGAGAACTTCCATTTTTAGAAAAATACTAGAAGCAAAAATCCGGTTATTGTCCTGTAAAACTTCTAAAGCTTTTAAGGCAATTTGACTTTCTCCTCTAGCCGCATAAATTAAAACGCCTGCATCAATAAAGGTTAGTTTTGTCATGATTCAGCCTCTTGAAATCCCCCGCGTCGTTTAGCTTTTTCTAGTTCGATGTCTTCTGCACTGAGTAAAGGGACACCAGAAGCAACGATTTTTTCTCGGATTTCCTGTAATTTTATTCCTAAATTTGAGCGGGGTTTTTGTGTTTCTGTTGGTTGTGTAACAGTAGAGTTTGACAGATTGGTAAAGGAAATTCTCAGGGTTAGAAAATCAACAAAATCAATGACTTCTTGTTGTTTTTCTTGGGGTAAAGAACGCCATTTCTCTAATAAATTTTGTTCATTAGTCATGGGGTTTAAAACTTATAATTTTAAATATTATATCATTTCTTACTTCGCAGCTTGTGAAAAATACTAAAAATTTAATATTTAAGGCTGGTACTAGATCTGAACCTCAAAAGCCTTTTAGAATTGTCATCCTGAATGCAGCGCAGCGAAATGAAGGATCTCTAGTTAACCCACAAGTCTAGTAAGAGATTCTTCGTTTCACTCAGAATGACAGATAACAATTGTCATCCTGAACGTAGCATAGCGGAGTGAAGGATCTCTAGTTAACCCACAAGTCTAGTAAGAGATTCTTCGTTTCACTCAGAATGACAGATAACAATTGTCATCCTGAATGCAGCGCAGCGAAATGAAGGATCTCTACTTAATCTATAAGTATAGTAAGAGATTCTTCGTTTCACTCAGAATGACAAGGGAAAAATACTCAAAATGACAGTTAATAGTTGATTAAAAAAATTCTAATTGTTCTTCTGATTTCTTAGGCTTTTTTTTTGTCGTTTTCTTCTTCCCTTTATCATGAAGTCCGGCTTCAACTTCTTCGGCGTAACGTTGATGATTCAGTTGCAACAGTCGGTCTAATACTTCCCGTCTAGCTGCTTCACTAATTGTATACCGAATTCCTTGTTTTGTTTCGTGGAAATTGTGGTCTAAGGTGAGGTCATCCCAACCGTAAGCCACAGCAACAGCCTGATCCATTTCAACGTGCAGTTCTCGCAATTTTATAATATCTGGGGATTGTTCATCGGGGTTATGAAACCGATTATAGGTTTTGGTTAATCCTTCCTGACGAATTAACATAATTTGTTGACGATGGTTATAATAAGTTTCGCCAATTTCTTCTAAATTTACGATTTTAGATTGATGATTTAAGATTAAAGGTTGATTATTGGAAAGAGGGAATGGGAAGGTTTCAAAACAATCCGATGAGGTGTATATAGAATCTTTCTTAAAAGAACTTCCCATAGTTAAAACCCACCAATAATGAAGATTAGAGCAAAGAACACTAAAAACACTATATTGAGCGGATGCAATAATAACTAATCGCTGATTATAGACTATATCTTTAGGCAAAAAAGTAGGATATTTGGTTTTACTAATTTGAACAAATGCTAATACCCGTTCCATACCTGCGATCGCTTCATAAAGTGCTGGACACTTCTCCGCAAATTGCCACCACTTTTCACGATAAACTTTACGATTACTTTTATTCCTTTCTGGCTTAACTTTTTCTTCAATAATTTTTAAACAATCTGGATAATCAACAGCGTAGGGTTTACCTTTAGGTTTTTTGGGATCATCATGGTCAGCATCTAATGGCCAATCTTTGAAATTAATCACCCAACGACTCGGAGATTGATCAGAACTAGAGTTTAAATCTTCTCCATTCAAATAGGGAAATAAAATATTCTTATTCTTAGGATTCTTTTCAATTAATTTTTGAGCTTCTTCCGGTTCTAATACAAACCCCATTCCTAAAACAACTGAACCTTGAAACGATTTATTTTGATTAGCAATTAACCGATAAGGATTACCTGCTAATTTCCCTGGTACTGTTAAAAAGGGTGTAATTCCATTAACAGGTTTTTCATCTAAAATAAAGTTTCCTTGCCATTCTCCTTGACGCATCCAAACAAAAGCGACTTCTAAACTTGCAGTTCCTTCCCATGTTCGACTAGAAACCGCCCGATAAATAACGCCTCCTCTGCCATTCTGAGCATCATTTTTATCATTCTGAGTATTATTTTTGTCATTCTGAGCATTATTTCTGTCATTCTGAGCTTGCGAAGAATCTCTACTATCCTTGACGACACCACTGAGATCCTTCGTTTCACTCAGGATGACAGTCGGGGCCTGGGGGATGACAGTCGGGGCCTGGGGGATGACAGTCGGAGTCTGGGGGATGACGGTCGGGGTCTGGGGGATGACAGCCGAGGTGTCTAAATTCTGAACTATTTGGTCTAACCCGACTTCTCGCGTATCTCCTTGGGCAATAGTATTGGTTGCGACTAAGCCAAACCCTCCATTTTCACAGGTTAACTGTTCCCCTCTTAAAAAGAAATAAGCACATAAATCGGCACTTCCTCTGACATTATTAGCTAAATATTGAACTAAATAATCTCGATAGGGAGTTCCTAACGCCCCTGTAATTTTTTTCCCCCCCATAAATGGCGGATTTCCTACAAGAGCATTAAAACCAATTGTTGATTTACGAGTTACGATTTTGGATTTACGATTCAGGTTAGATTCAAGTTCATTTCTGGCGGTTAGGAAGACTTCGGGAAATTCTAATTCCCAATGGAAAGGAGTTAAACTGTTTAAATCAGGTAAAATTTTCCGGTGATAGTCGGTAATACTCATCGTCCCTTGAGCAACCATTAATAAAGCTGATCGCAAGCCCTGTTGTTCCTGTTTTTTAGCATTCGTGAGATAACAAGAAATTAATAAATCTGCCCTATCTTTTAAATCCTTGATTCTGGCATTGGCTTGAACGAGTAAATATTCTTTTTTCTTTTGGTCTTGGGGACTATTGACGGGTTCCGATTCAATTTGTAACCGAAAATCAATAGTTTCATCTATTAACCGTTGTAAATCATCTCCCCCAATTCCTAATTGATAAGATTCGCCCTCAGTTTGTAAATTCCACCGTTTTAACTGTTCTAAATTCACTCCCACTAATGAATCTCCAGCTTTCAAAGCATGGTCTAAAAAAGTAAAAGGTTTATCTTTTTGTAACGTTTCTAACCATAAAGATAACTTTGCCATTTCCACCGCTAAGGGGTTTTTATCCACTCCATAAATACAACGTTCAGCAATAATGCGTTTTGCCACCATTAACCGTTCTGTCGCGTCAATGGGGATAATCGATTCTTGAGGACGAGACTTAGATAATTGACCATCCGGTGCAATCACAATTTTACCTGGATTTGCCGTTTCTGCTTCTTTCCAGGCTTCTATTAATCGTTCTCCTAAATATCGACAAACCTGAACTAAAAACGCCCCAGACCCCATCGCCATATCACAAATTTTCAGGTCTAAAAGTTCCGGCGCAGGAATTAACTTCCACTCGGTTTTCAGTTTTCCTTCCGCCACGCCTTGATATACTAAAGGTTCTAAAGTATAACGAACAATTTCTTCCGTTAAACTCTTGGGGGTGTAATGGGTTCCCGTTTCTCGGCGGTTACTTCCTTGGGCAACATAAACGCTTCCGGTGGGAATAATGACGGGATAACCGAAGGTATCAGAGCGAATTAAATTAACAAAGGGTTTCACCCGTTCCAATAATTCTGAATTATTATTACAAGCAATTAACAGGTTATTATTCTGAGCATAACCCCTCCTGTCATTCTGAAGATTATTCTTGTCATTCTGAGCATTATTCTTGTCATTCTGAGCTTGCGAAGAATCTCTACCATCCTTCACGACACCACCGAGATCCTTCGTTTCACTCAGGATGACATTATTGTTATCATTTTGAGCGTCATTCTTATTCCTTTCACTCAGGATGACATTATTGTTAAAGTTTGCACTATCAACGGCTTTTTTTAGCGTCGTTTCAGACCGTCCGGTTAAAGTTTTGAGAATTTTAATGAACTCATTTTCCCCTTTAGCAAAAGCAATTTCTAATTCATCTAAAGTAATTTCGGGTTCTTTGTCTTTTGTCCCCAATAATCCTAAAACCGGAGAAGTTGCGCGAATTGCAGTATGGTCTAATAACCCTTCATACACATGACCAATTTGTTCCACATCTAACGCCCGAAACGATAACCGTCTTGGTTCTGTTCCACCGCCGGGAACTTTGATTTGTAAAATTTGTAACGCTTCTAATAAATGTAAAACAGTTCTATTATCAATAGGAATGGGTTGGGAGGAAACTTGTTGCCAATTTCCCTCGGTTCGTCCTTCTAAAAAGGGGAATTTATCGGGGTTAAACAAATCGCCACCTAATGCGGGTAAACGCAATAAATCATGGTCTATCCCCCCATAAACTGCCCGAAATGTGGCTAATAAACGACACCAAGCATCATGGCGACGTTCTAAGATTTCTTCCCCATAATGGTCAGCAACTTCTCGCAGTTGTGACCGTAAGGTTGAGACAGAGTAAGATTGATCATAAAGGGACTCGCCTAACCGTAATAAACCTTTTTCTTCGGCTGAAAAGAGAAACACTAACCGCATCATCATAAATAAAGCGGCTTCATAAAGTTGAGTTTGTGAAATATTTTTTAATAATTTACGGTTACGGTCTTGATCAATTTTATCAATTTTTTGAATTAAAACTTCAACGGCTTTTCTAACTTGATACCCTAATTGGTCAGTAACTTCCTGTTGACTATCGGCACTTTTAACAAATAAAGCTTCTAAGGTTTGGTCATCTGGAACCCCAAAAAAGCGTTGCACCCCTAATAAACTTCTAAACGCTTGGAGGGTGATTTTTTCTTCTAACCATAAATTGGCATACCAAGAAATATAACTAACGGTTGGGGAAGGGGTATTATATTTAATCCCTGGGGCGATTTCATTGGTTCCCGTCGGGGCATTAATTAACATCCAATGTTCCCCATTGGTAATTAATCCTAACCAGACTCCTGTTCCCCGAAGTAATTCCATCATTCGGGTTGCGGGAGAGGCTGACCAGCGAGAATTTTTTAGGGTTTTTTCTAACGCTTGTTCGGGAGGATAAATTTGCACCAATAAACGAATTTTAGGGCGGTTTGAATCGGCTGAATCATCTATTGAATTAACAATATAATCCGGGCGCAGGGTTTCTTGATGTTCAGGAATAAAGACTTTTAACCCTTGGGGAATTTCCTGTCCTGTTTTTAAAACTTCATCAGGAAATTCGAGGATTTCTTTTAAAACCCATTCTCCCCAAGTTCGATGAATTCCCACATCAGAATGATTTTCTAGCCATTCTTCATACGCTTGACGTAAAACCCGAAATCGCTCAGGGTCATGGGCATCTAACCCTTGAGGAAAAACCTCTAATAAGGTTTGCAAGCTTAAGAAGGGGCCAGAAGATTCAATTAAGGATAACCATTCAGCATGATGACGAGCAATAGACATCTTGGGATTTACGATTTGGGATTTACGATTTACGATTTGGGATTTACGATTTACGATTTGGGATTGGGGATTGGGGATTGATTTGGAGATTTAATAACATACATTTTAATCCCTCAATCTAAATTCATCAATCGTAAATCCAAAATCGTAAATCCCAAATCGTAAATCGTTAGTTTTTTTCTTTTGAGCGAAGGGTTTTTATAGAAGAAACTATCATGGCTAGGATTTCATTAGTTTCAGAAATGAGACTTTTTAACTTGTCTTCTGGTATTAAATTGGCTTCAATCAATAATTCTAACCAATAAAGTGTTTCATCTGCTTCTTCTTCAACAATTTTTAATTTATTAATAAAATCTGCTGTTGATTTAGCTCGACAAGCAGCACGGTAATTAGCTCCTACAGAAGTTGCCGAGCGTAACAATTGTTTACCAAGAACTTGACCTGTTGTATTTGATGGTAAAGCAGTGACTAACCGAATAACTCTGACAGCTAAACTTTTCGTTCTTTCTTTAAACTTCACCTCATCCATAAAAAACCTTCATATTTGGGATTTACGATTTACGATTTACGATTGGGGATTGGGGATTGGGGATTGGGGATTGGGGATTTATGGGTTATATTATTTATAATTTATGAGTGTAAATTTATTGTATATTTTTTTCTAAGTAATTATACATTTTTAACACTTAATATAAAAAATCATAAATGTAAATCTATGAACCATAAAGTGTAAACTGTAAATTCCTAATCATAAATCAAAAATTCCCAATCGTAAATCCAAAATCGTAAATCGTAAATCATTTAAGTTTTTGGGGAATAAAATAAGTAATCGCAATGGGGAATAATCGAGCCTTTGGATTAGAAAATCGAGAATAAATCGCTGTGGTTTCTCGTTCAATTTCTTTGGGAATTTGTTCTAATCTTAATTTTAAACTATTGCGATTGCGTTCCAACTGATCCTTTTCTATTGAAGTAAATAACTCTAACTGAACAAAATCCGGTTCATTTAATTCTTGTTCAATACTCCGTTGCAATTCAGTTAAAATTGCCTTGATATCCCCTACTTCTTTGTCACATCGGTCTTGCAAGCTTTTTTCTAAGGAAGTTCTGCGGTCGCCCATTCGTTTTTCTAATTGTTTCATTAAGGGATGAGTATATTGATTCCACGCCTTAACCAACCGTTCTTTCATTTCGTCCGAAACCAAATTAGGAATTGCAGATTGAATCACGTTTTCCAATTTCATCACCTTTAACGGGTTAAATTTTCCTTGTTCTAAGGTTCCCCCGGCGGTGATTAATTCTTCATGTAACCGATGTTGGTCACTCCCTAAAATGACTAATCGCCCGTAAGCTACAACAGCCGGATATTCTAAGATTGAATTTGGAACAACTTTAATCGTCACCCGATGTAAGTTTTTATTTCCTTCCCGTGACCAAACCTCCGCTCGGAGTAAGCGTAAACACATCTGAACTAAGCGATGGTTCAAATGAATTAAAACCAAATCGTCCCGTCCTCTCGTTAAATTAGGGTCAAAAACAATGGGGCGAATTTCTCCGGTGTGGGGATGGGCTAACCCTTGACTGCACCCTGCCCAACTGCCTTTTAAGGGGGGAAGAATAAAAGCTGAAGGATAGTCTTTATAAGGGATTAACGGGGGCTGTCCGGCTAATTCTAAACCCACTTTAACCACAGATTCAATATTACTGGGATCTAATCTTAAGCTAGTGCGGGTTTCATCTAATTGTTCTTTTAATTTCTGAATTTGTTCGCGGATTTTCCGTTCAAATTTCAATAACCGTCGCACAGGTTCACTTTCTTTTTCGGCTTTCGTGGTGTCCAGGGTTTGGCGTTTTCCTAACATCGCTTCTTCGACTTGGATAGCAATTACTAGCCCTACTTTTCCTAAATCTTCACGGATGTTATTTACTTTTAAAGCCGCCCGCATTAAAAATTCTAAATCCCCTTCTAATTCTCCAGGGGATAACCCAACAGTTGATTGTTGAGAATAACTTTTGCCGACAAAATGATAAATACTCACTTGTTGGGCTTTTTGTCCATGACGGTCAATACGGCCGTTTCGTTGTTCCATGCGGTTCGGGTTCCAAGGAATTTCATAATGAATTAAACGAGAACAATGATTTTGTAAATCTAAGCCTTCGGAAGCGGCATCGGTAGCCAGGAGAATGCGGACATTAGACAGTTCTGGACTGGCTTGGAAGGCGGCTTTAATTCGTTCTCGGTCTTCTGCTTTCATTCCTCCATAGAGGGTCATTAAACGGTCATTTTCCGCGAGTCCTTGGGTGGCTAAAAGTTCATATAACCATTTTTGGGTGGTGCGATATTCGGTGAAAATAATGACCCGTTCCGTAGACCATTGATTATTGGGTTTAATATAGGTTTGAATCCAATTCAGGAGTTCTTTGGCTTTAGAATCAGGAACCGGAGAAGCGGCTTCTGCCCATTGTTTTAAGCGATTGAGGATTGTTCTTTCTTCAGGGGTTAGTTCTCGAAATAAGGAAGAAGTAGTAGCGATCGCATCCTCTGTTGTGGTTTCATACAAATCATCATCCCCAAATTCTTCATCAATCAGATCTAACTGACGGCGTAAAATTCCAGGTGTCGGTTTGGAGACAGTACGAGAGGTGCGAGGTTTAGCTTTTTGTAGAGTTTGATCATGTTTTTCTAACGTTGTTAAAAATGCCATTGGCGAAGAAAATAGGCGTTTTTTCAATAGTTTTAAAACAAATTCTGTAGCTGTTAATTCGACTTGGTTCTGGGGATTTTTTCGTCGTAATTGAGTATATTGAGTTAACAAGCGATTCGCTTCGCGTTCAGCGTCGCTATAGTTAACGGAAATGGCTTCTAATTGTCGTTCCGGGAAGCGGGGTGTGCCATCCCAATCGGTAATTTCTGATTTTAACCGTCGCACCATAACGACTTGTAATTGATTCTGGTCTGGTGCAACGCCTCGGGCAAATCGTTGAGAATCCAATAATTCTAATAAAGCAGTAAAACTTTCAGGATAACCGTTATGGGGCGTGGCGGTTAGAAAAAGTTTATGTTCAAAATGGGGTTCAATTAAACGAATTGCTGCGGTGCGTTGAGAATCAATGGCATAATTTCCCCCGCCTGATGGTGCAATATTATGAGCTTCATCGACAATTAATAAATCAAAACGACGGGGATAAATTGATTCCCCTTCACTGGGTAGAGCTTCTCGAAATAAGCGTAAGGGTCGATCTCGTTTGAGAAAATCAATTGATGAAATTAACCGAGGAAAATGTGTCCAAGGATTAACGTGCAGTCCCCGATTTCTTCTTAAGTCTCGCATTAAGTCTCGATTGACAATCCGAAACTCTAAACCGAATTTATCCCGCATTTGTTCTTGCCATTGGATTTGCAGAGAAGATGGGCAAATGATTAAAATGCGTTGAACTCGTTGGCGTAAAATTAATTCTTGGGCGACTAATCCCGCTTCTATGGTTTTTCCTAACCCCACATCATCGGCGACCAAAAGATTTACCCTGGGCATTTGAATCGCTCTCACAACGGGGTCAAGTTGGTAATCTTCAATATCAACGCCACTGCGAAAGGGAGATTGTACAGAACGGACATCAGCACTGGAGGAAGCTCCCCAACGCACAGCATCGAGAAAGGCATCTAATCGTTCTGGCGCATCAAACCCATCGGGATAGGGCAGTTCTTTAGATTCATAAATACAAGCCCCAGGTTCCAGTTCCCAGATGACTTGCAGTTCTTCTCCTAAACCATCATCTTCGACTGAAGTGAGGGTAACTAAATGGTGTTTAGAGAAGGTAAAACTTAGGGTTAAGGGGTTTTGAGGAAGGGAAGAAGATTCGACATCAATGACTGAAAATCGTCTTCCTCGCACCTCTACAAGTTGCCCTGGGTCTGGAATCGGGGTTGGGGTTGCCATAAACGGTAGGAAAATGAGGAGCGAAAAGAAAGCCCTTAAATCTACTATAGATCCTTTGGAGTTATTACGTTAAGGAGTAGATTAATTAATCCATTTGCGATCTGGAACAACAGAATCGGCAACCCGATCTCTTTGACTCGGAGCCGGAAATATAATAGTTGAGGTTTCTCTTATTCTGGTACTTACAGCTAGGTTTTAATTAAACATTGCCTTGATTTTTGCAGTCAACTCCCCTTTACCAATAAATTATTCAAAAGTTCCCTGTGACAAACATCACCTCGGTTATTGAGTCAAGTCACTGTAACAATCCTTAACATTGCGTTACATTTATTTACATACACAAGCAAATTCAAGGAAAACCACCATGAGAACCACCAACGAAAATGGAATCCTAAATAACTACGCCACCGAACCCAAACTTTATTTTGCCGAATACCCCTCACCCGAACAGCAAAGTCGCTATGCACTTCAAGCCTCTGCTGCTGTCCTTCTGTTGACTTCCCTAATCCTGATTGCTTTTGCTGCCTAAAATCATGGGCTATCACAATTCTTTGAACTGCCTCATCCGGGGTGGTTTTTCCGTATTTTAGGATAGCTTTAAATTAAGAGACAACTGGCCAGGTGAGATATTTCCACGACTTCTACGATGGTAAGCTAAATGGCAACTACTACACAATGCCACTAAATTTTCTAACCTATTATCCCCAGGATCAAGATTCCAATGATGGACTTGCAAAATATAAGCTCGGCGTTTTAGGTTATCGGGTAAGGTTTCTCCAGGTTTCAGACATAAACGACCACATCGTTGACATTGCCAATTCGCCGCTTCCTTAACCGCCAAAGCTAGTTGTTTCCAATTATCAGGATACCGATTTGAACTCATGGACAGATTTATTAAATTTTATTAATCCTCTGATATTTATTGACGTTTCTCCCCAAGCCCTTCCTACAGTCTAGTTTTTTATTGACCCGTTGAGGTAACGAATAACATAACCAATAACGTAATCAATAACGGATA
>Ga0208358_1000449_pt1 | contig 14698 bp, 7 predicted proteins | sample LakMenEpi10Aug09_FD_150685 | JGI IMG/M metagenome (GOLD analysis project Ga0208358, IMG submission 150685) | Freshwater microbial communities from Lake Mendota, WI - 10AUG2009 deep hole epilimnion (SPAdes) | ecosystem: Environmental > Aquatic > Freshwater > Lake > Epilimnion/Euphotic zone ... | reverse complement strand
AGGTCGTTTGACACGGGAGCGGATGGACTGGAGGGTATCTTTGAGTTGGATGGTCGATTGGGAGGATTGCCAAAGTCCGGCCAAGAGTGCCGAGCCGCCGGCGAGTCCTAAGGCACCCAGGAGTACAGCCCGCCAGAGCCAGGGGAGGTTGGGTTTGCGCACGCGTCGCGAGTAGAACATCCATTCGTTCGGAGCGCTTGCAGTGGGATCTTTGATCGGTTGGCGGACGGAGATGCGGTAGCAGTTGTTCGGTTCGGCGATTCGAAGCGTTGGTGTAACGACCAGCGACTGTCTAGCGCGATCGCTGAGAGTCGAGTCGTCGAGGATTTCGACTTCGCCCCAGTTCATGGTTCGCAGGCCTTGGACGAATTCCAACCATTGTTGGCGATCTGGGCTGCTCGCTAGGGTGCGCGAAAGCAGGTTGGCTTCCTGGGTCACCTCGGAGTCTTGTTGGAGAAACCAGCGACGATTCTCTGCGTCGTGGAGCCAGGCAGCTACCCGCAAGCCAACGAGGCCACCGATTACTGGCAGGAGCAACAATCGCCATGGAACGCGTCGAAAACTCATCCGAAGCTAGACGTTTCTTATCAGTACAATGAAGTGCATTGGCATCCTCCCGAGGAGCGCTCCGCCCCTGGGATTCGTTCAGGTAGTGAGTATACTCTGCATAGGCGTACGGTAAGGCCCTAGTCGTTAGAGAAACTCAGTCATGCTTTGCAAAACCCGTCGGTTCTACGTGCTTTTAGGGTGCTTATTGGGGCTCATAGCCGTCGGTTGCCAGAAGCAGGTGACCAAGCCACCAGCGGCACCTTTGAAGATCGCTACGGTGCAGGCTGCCTCGCAGCAGATCACCGACTACGATGAGTATGTCGGTCGAACCGGAGCGATCGAAACGGTCGAGGTCCGAGCCCGCGTCACGGGCTACATCAAGCAGATTCATTTCGTCGACGGTCAGCGGATCCAAGAAGACGATTTGCTCTTCTCGATCGAGCCGGATGTTTACCAAGCTGCCCACCAGCAGGCGTTGGCGAAGATCGACTTGATGAAAGCTCGCGTGGGTTTGGCGAAAAGCAAGTTAGCGCGTGCTAAGAGTTTGATCGACGTCAAAGCGATCTCGCAGGAGGAGTATGAGGAAAACGTGGCGGCCCTGACCGAAGCTCAAGCCCAGCAGGTTGCGGCCGAGGCAGACACACAGATTTCAGCGTTGGATTTGAAGTACACCGAGGTAAGGAGTCCGATCAGTGGGCGGATCGATCGTGCGCAGATCACACCTGGGAATATCGTAACAGGGGGGCTCGGAACGGGCACACTGTTGACAACGATTGTCAAAACCGACCCGATGTATGTGTATTTCGACGTCGATGAACAATCGGTGCTCCGGTACCAGCGCATGACGATTCAGAAGAATCAAACGGAAGGTCAGCCTCCGCAGGCAGGTGTCCAACGCGATTTGAAGTCATTCGAGATCCCTTGTTTCGTGCAACTTGGGGATGAGAAGGACTATCCGCATCAGGGCAAGCTTGATTTTCTTCAGAACAGCATTGATGAGCGCACCGGTTCGATCAAGCTTCGGGCCGTGTTGGACAACCCGGAAAATTTGTACAAGGCGGGGATGTTTGTCCGGGTTCGCGTTCCGGTCTCAGAGCCTTATTCTGCCGTGCTAGTGCCCGAGGCATCGATCGGGGTTGATCAAGACACCCGTTATGTGATTGCGATTGGTGCAGACAAAAAGCCGGCGCGTCAAAGCGTTCAGTTAGGAAGAGCGATCGGGACATGGCGCGTGATCACCAATGGGCTTGAGGCGGGCGCTGAGGTTGTTTATCGAGGACTCCAACGTGTTCGCCCTGGAGCTGAATTGGATATTCAACGTGTCGAGGTTCCATTCGAACTCGGTAGTTCCGCAAAAGGAGCCGAGTGATGCTTTCTCGATTCTTTATCGATCGCCCGATTTTCGCGGCGGTCATTTCGATCCTGATCACGTTGGCTGGGTTGGTGTTCGTTTGGCAGTTGCCGATCGCACAGTATCCAGAGATTACCCCACCGACGGTGCAGGTATCTTGCTTGTACCCTGGGGCTAGTGCATCGGTGGTTTCCGAGACGGTTGCCGCTCCGATTGAGCAGCAGATTCTCGGGGTCGAGAACATGCTGTACATGTCCACGCAGTGCACCAACGACGGAGGGTGTTCGATCAGCGTGACCTTTGAGGTCGGTACCGATTTGGATATGGCCCAGGTCTTGGTACAGAACCGGGTCAATTTAGCGACACCGAGTCTTCCGAGCGAAGTCAAGCAGACGGGCGTATCGGTCAAGAAGCGGTCGCCGAGTGTCTTGTTGGTTGTGAATTTGATTTCACCGGATGATACGCGAAGCCAGCTTTACTTGAGCAATTACGCTTCGATTCAACTTCGGAACGAACTCGTTCGAGTGCCTGGAGTTGGCGACATCGGATTTCTAGGCCAGCTCGATTACTCGATGCGCGTGTGGCTCGATCCGAGCCGCATGGCCGCCTTGGGCATTACCGCCAGCGACGTGATGCTGTCGCTTCGAGAGCAGAATATCCAGGTGGCCGCCGGTTCGTTGGGCCGCGAGCCGATGCTTCCGGGGCAAGCCTTTCAGTATACGCTATCGACGAAAGGTCGCTTGATCGAACCTTCGGAGTTCGGCGGGATTGTCGTCGGTTCGAACCTGGCGGGAATCCCTGTTTATCTTAGGGAGATCGTCACCGAACAGAGACTCGGAAGCGATTCGCGAAGCTATGGTGGGATCGAGCTTGGAGCCAAGAATCAGGACACCTCTTGCACGTTGGATGGCAAGCCATCGATCGGTATGGCGATCTACCAACAGCCAGGTTCCAATGCGATCGATACGGCTCGGATGATTCAAGAGAAGATGGATGAACTCAAGGCGAGTTTTCCGCCGGGGGTCGACTACAAGATCGTCTATGATACGACCCCATTTATTTCCGAATCGATCATGGAGGTGTTCAAGGCGCTTCGGGATGCGATCCTGCTTGTGGCCATCGTCGTGCTGGCATTTCTTCAGTCCTGGCGCGCCAGCGTGATTCCGTTGATCGCCGTCCCGGTGGCTATCATCGGAACGTTTGCGGTTATGCACGGGATCGGCTACAGCTTGAATAACCTTTCTCTCTTTGGTTTGGTTTTGGCGATCGGGATCGTCGTCGACGATGCGATTGTGGTCGTCGAGGCCGTCGAGCACCATCTCGAGCATGGCATGGAACCTCGCCAGGCGGCGATCAAGGCGATGGAGGAAGTCTCCGGGCCGATCATCGCGATTTCGTTGGTCCTGATGTGTGTTTTCGTCCCGTGCATTTTTATCACGGGAATCACGGGGCAATTCTTCAGGCAGTTTGCCGTCACCATCGCCGTTTCGACGTTCTTCTCGGCGGTCAATTCATTGACGCTCAGTCCGGCGCTCTGTGCGGTGCTTTTGAAGCCCAAGGCACAGCAGAACGATCCTTTGTCGAAACTTATAAAGTTCTCCTTGGGGTGGTTCTTTAGCCTGTTCAATCGATTTTTTTCGTGGAGTTCGAACCTTTACGCAGGGACTGTCGGGCGGTTGCTCACCGGCCGTGCGGTCGTCATGGCACTCTATATGGGGCTCTTGTACTGGACCTATTTCAGCATGACCCATACACCCACAGGCTTTATTCCACCGCAGGATAAAGGGTACTTGCTGGTCGACTTGCGCCTCCCTGATTCCGCATCGATCGAGCGAACAGGACGGACGTTGGGTCAATTCGAGAAGATTGTCCAAGAGATACCGGGGGTCGAGCACACCATTGGCGTCTCAGGGCAATCTTTTGTTCAGAATGCGGTCGGTTCGAATTTCGGAAGTATGTTCATCATCTTGGAGCCATTCCACGATCGTAAGTCGATCGAGACGAAGGCACAAATGATCGGGGGGCGGATCCGCGAGATGAGTTCTCGGGAGATCGACGAAGGTGTGTTCAGTGTCTTTGGTCCGCCTCCGGTCGATGGGATCGGCAGTGCAGGGGGGTTCAAGCTGATGCTGCGCGACACGGGGAATCTCGGTTACGAGACGCTCCAATCGGTCGCAGACGATGTCAGTGGCCAGTCGAGTCAGGCTCCGGGGATCCTTGGCATGTTCAATGGTTTCCGTTCCAACACGCCTCAGATGTTCGTCGACATCGATCGAGAAAAAGTCAAAGCGCTAGGCATTCCGTTGCAGGATGTTTTCACGACGCTGCAGGTGCAACTTGGGGGAGCTTACGCAAACGACTTCAACCAATTTGGCAGGACGTGGCAAGTCAACGTGCAAGCCGATCCGGAGTATCGTAGGACGCCCGAGCAGGTAGGCCAGTTTCGAGTCCGAACGCCGTTGCGGCAGATGGTTCCATTGGCGACGTTTGCGACCGTTCGCGAGTCGCTCGGCCCATCGATGATCACGCGATACAACGGGGATGTAGCGGCGTCGATCAACGGGATCACCGCACCGGGTCTGAGTTCTGGCGATATGGTCAAGAGCGTTCAAGGCGTACTCGACGAGAGGTTGCCCGAAGGGATCAAGTCGGAGTGGACGGAGTTGACCTATTTGCAGCTCAAGGCTGGTAACACAGCGTTGTTGGTGTTTGCGATGGCTGTGGTCTTGGTTTTTTTGGTGTTGGCGGCTCAGTACGAAAGTTTGGTTCTTCCGTTGTCGGTGATTCTCGTCGTACCGATGTGCTTGCTCTGTTCGGTTCTTGGAATCGGGATGGTGGGTTTGGACATCAACATTTTCGTTCAGATTGGATTTGTGGTTTTGGTGGGTTTGGCCAGTAAGAACGCGATATTGATTGTCGAGTTTGCCAAGCAGCTTCAGGAGTCTGGTAAGACGCCTCGGGAAGCGACGGTCGAGGCCTGCCGGATGCGGCTGCGACCGATTTTGATGACCTCCTTTGCGTTCATCTTGGGTGTGGTGCCGCTGGTTTTGGCACAAGGGGCCGGGGCCGAGATGCGCAAGACCTTGGGCATCGCGGTGTTTGCGGGAATGCTTGGCGTGACGTTCTTTGGGATTTTCCTAACCCCGGTCTTTTACTTTTTGGTCGCGGGTGTCGTTAAGACGAAAAAGACCAGCTCATGAGTTCGTGCCTCACATTTCGTCGTACTCAGTGAAACGGTACTCAGTGAAACGGTACTCGTACTCGATGGCTGTTTGAACTGCGGCGATGCCGATCGTTGATCGAGGCGGTTCGGGGTAACTTGCGGACCAATGGGCCGAATTGCTATACTAGACTGCTTCGAGTACGAGAAGAATCGCGAAACAAAGCATTGGACCGAAGTGCTCGATTAAGCTTTTTTGACTTGGGTTGAGTCTTCTCCTCGCACTCGATCCATGCTGGCGTTAGATCCATGCTGGCGTTGTCCGCAGAGCGTTATGAACGAGAAACGATCAACTTGAAAGCGATTTCCATGCGAGCCAAATCTGTGCGTGCTGCGATCCTGGTGAGCTTATGGATGGCCCTGTCGCTCCAGGGGTTTGGACAAGAAACCGTCGGCAAGCAGATAGCGATCCTCGATCGCTCTGCATTGATTCGAGAGCAAACTTATTTCGACAATCGGGATTGGGATTGGTTCGTCGAGAACATTCCCTTTTTGGATTGCCCTGATAAGGAAATCCAGACGACCTACTATTACCGTTGGGAGTTGATGACCAAGCACTTGACGTACGGGAACCCGGATACCGGGTATCTGTTTACCGAGTTTATCGATCGGCCGTTTTGGTCGGGAGCTTACGGGGGGATCAGTTGCCCGGCGGGCCATCAACTCTACGAGGCCCGTTGGTTGCGCCAAGGGAGGATCGCCAAGGATTATTCGAGGTACTGGCTTGAAACTCCTGGTGCTCAGCCCAGGAACTATTCGACGTGGTTGGCCGATTCGGTATTGGCTGTCGATGCGGTGCATCCCGATGCGGCCCATGTGGCAGGGTTGCTCGATGGGCTCATCGCCAACGATCAGGGTTGGAGAAAGAGGCACTACGACCCAGAGGTTGGCCTGTTTTGGCAAACCGGACATGACGACGGCATGGAGTTCAACATAGCGAGTCGGCAGACTCAGGACATTCTGCGAGGGGCACCGAGCTATCGGCCCAGCTTCAACGCCTACATGTGGGCCGACGCCAAAGCGATCGCGAAGATTGCAGCTAGGCAGGGAAGGACCGACGTGGAGCAAGAGTACGAGGACTTTGCACAGCGTCTGCGCGAGACGATGGTTGCCAAGTTATGGGATCCGAAGCGCAAGTTTTTCTTTCCGATGTACAAGAACAACGAGAACCGCGATGGATACGAGATCTCCGCGGGAACCTTGGTCTACGAACAGGGACGCTTTGCTGGCGATAGCCACGGACGGGAGCTTATTGGCTACGTCCCATGGCAATTCCAGATGTTCGAGCCCGAGAGTCCCTACGAAGTCGCATGGGCCAAACTGATGGACCGCGATGGGTTTTTTGCGGAGTTTGGACCTTCGACCGTCGAGCGGAACGACCCGATGTTCTTACTGCAAAAGAGCTGTTGTTGGTGGAGCGGCCAGTCATGGCCTTATGCCACCACGCAAACGCTCAAGGCTCTAGCGAATGTTTTGCAGCGATCGAAATCTCCGCCGGTCACTTCGGAGGATTATGTCAAGATGCTCGGGATCTACGCCAAGAGCCATCGAAAGGATGGCAAGCCTTATTTGGCCGAAGCCCTGCACCCCGACACCGGCTCGTTCGAGGGGCATGATGGCTACAACCATAGCGAGCACTATTTCCATTCGGGTTTTTGCGATCTGGTGATCACGGGTCTAGTGGGAGTGCAACCCTCTGACAACGACCAGATCTTACTGCATCCGCTGGCACCGAGCACCTGGGATTATCTGGCCCTCGATGGACTCGTTCTACGAGGCCGAGAAGTCACGATCCTTTGGGATCGGACCGGCGAACGGTACCAACGTGGCAAGGGTCTTTCGGTGTTCGTCGATGGGAAGCAAGTGGCCCACTCGCCGGATTTGCTGCCGATCCGAGTCGATCTTGCCGCGAATGCGGTTGCCTCGGAAAACAATGCGGAAAAGATTGCCGGGGTCCATTCGAGGGTCAATCCTTTGGTCAATCATTTGGTCAATAACGACGGAGGATACTATCCCCGAGTCCAGGCGACGAGCACGCGATCGGGGACGTCGATTGCCAAGTTGCAGGATGGAAACTACTGGTACATGCAGAATCCCCCCAACCGTTGGGAGAGCGGGTCGAGCGAGCCGGTAACGATCCAGATCGACCTGGGGACTCCGCGTCAGATCGAGACGCTGAATCTACTTTTCTTGGATGACTCGATCGCGACTCAGGGGCATGGATCGCGGGGCGAGGCGTCCGAGGCGGAGGTCCGAGTGCCGGCCAAGATGAAGCTTGAGTGCTATAGCCAGGGTCGATGGGAGTCGATCGATCCAGGATTTGCAGATGCTGCCAGTGCGGGTCGGTTCGAGGGACATCGTCCGACCAAAATCGCGTTCGGATCGCGCAGTGTCGAGAAGATTCGTATCGAGTTGGAGCCACAGCCTTCGCGGCGGATTGGGCTTACCGAGATCGAAGCCTGGGGGGCATCGAGTCTCCCTTATCCTATCGCCCCTGGGCCGGCGGGGAATCTTGTGTATCGTCCGAGCGGCAAGGAGTATCCTAAGGCCAGTGCCTCGCACAGCGATCGCTTTGGTGGAACCCCAGAGAAGTCCAACGACGGCAAAACCGTCTTTGATCCCAACCCGATGAATCGCTGGACCAGTTACGAATCGAGCCAAGCGTCCGATTGGCTTGAGTTCGATCTTGGGGAGCCTAAAACCTTCAGTCGCCTGGAGTTGGCGATTTACGACGACCGTGGGGGAGTTCAGGCACCTGAGTCCTTTGCGATCGAGGTTTGGAGCGACGGCAAATGGATGGCGGTGGAGGATGAGACCCATCGCCCGTTGAAGCCAACTGGGAGTCAGTGGAACGAGGCCCGGTTTTCGAAAGTCAGGAGTTCGAAGTTTCGCATCGTGTTTCGGCACAAGTTACCGGCCAAGAGTGGGGTGACCGAAGTGATGCTATGGGAAGAGTGATCACTTGTCGGGTTCGAGTCGATAGCGTCGAGTTTTTTGGCGCAGCGTCGAGCGGTGGAGTCCTAGGGTACTGGCCGCAGCGGCTCGGTTCCCTGCATGATGGTCTAGCACGGCTTTGAGCAAGCTTGGTTCGACGACGTTGAGGAAATCCTCGTAGAGGGTACCTGGTAGAGGGTTCTCCTCGTTGGACGAGGGGTTTTTTTGTTCTAGGGAGTCGAGTTGTTGAAGTTTCTCGGTTGTCCAGGTTGTGACATAGGTTTCGAGAAGCGATTGGGATTCGGGACAGAGCCCCTCGAGTTGGGCGACGGGGAGTTCGGGCGGGAGATCTTCGAATTGGATGATTCCGCCGGTGGCTTTGAGAGCGGAGCGTTCGATGGTGAGTTTCAGTTCGCGAACGTTCCCAGGCCAGCTTCGGCGCAGGAGTTCTTCCAAGGCGGCTTTGGTGATTTGCGTGCCAGCGGGAAGGGATTTGCTATGGAGGAATTTTCGCACCATCGGAGCGATGTCTTCGGGGCGCTCTCTCAGTGGAGGGAGGGTGATTTTGAAGACTTCCAGATGGGAGGCGAGCCGTCGATCGAGTTCGCCCTCGGAGACCAACTTGGCGATGTTGTGGCTTGATGTGAACAAGATTCTGCACCGAAGTTGTTTCGTTTCGGTATCACCGACTCTGCAGAACGATTGGTTTTCGATCGCGCGGATCAGTCGCAGTTGGTTGGCGAGCGAAATCGCGCCGACTTCGTCGATGAGCAAAGTACCTTCGCCGGCGAGTTCGAGCAGTCCGGTTCTCAGAGGGGCGAGGGCATCGGAGCCGAGTTGACCTGCGCCGAAGATTTCGATTTCGAATTCGAGGTCTCTGCCTGGGATGGCCGAGGTGCTGAGCATGGGGGAGTTTTGTCGAGCGCTGAAGCGATGGATCATGACGGCAGCGAGGTTTTTTCCTGTCCCCTCTTCACCTTCGACCAGCAGGGTCGAGTCCATGGCCGCAGCGCGTGCGATTTGTTTGTAGACGTTTTGCATCGCTGTGGATTTGCCCAGGATCAGTTCTGGTTCCTGGGGATCGTTTTGCGAGAGTGCGTTGGGGTCCGAGCGCATTTGGCGTTGAGCGAGCGCTCTGCGGACGGCTAGCAGGGCCTTTTCAAGGTCGAAAGGTTTGGTCAGGTATTCGAAGGCGTCTGACTGGACAGCTTGGACGGCCGTTTGCAGATCGCCAAAAGCGGTCATCAGGATGACGGGTATTTGTTGGGAACTTTTCTTGAGATGTTCGAGCACATCCAAGCCGCTGGCGCCTGGGAGCCTGACGTCCAAAAGGATCAGTTCGGGTTGCTTTTTTTTGAGGGCTTTGAGAGCTGGTTCGGCGGCCGAGAAGACCTCGACTTCGTGTCGGTCGTCTTCGAGATTGGTTTTCAATGCCCAGCAGATGGCAGGTTCGTCATCGATGATCCAAATGAGGCTCATGGTGGTTCTCGTTGGCACGAATCGCGGATCGTCAGTTCGAACACAGTCCAATCGTCTTGCCGATGCCAATGGAGGGAGCCTCCTAATTCTCTGGCGAGCAGGGCGGTCGTCGGGAGTCCTAATCCGATCCCTTCGGGTTTACTGGTGACAAAGGGCTCAAACATTTTGGCGGAGATTTCTGGGTTGGGTCCAGGTCCATTATCTCGAACAATCCAGCGGTGGAAACCGGAATTCGGATCCCATGCATAACGGCATTCGACGGAGCCTTGGGCTCCGGCGGCATCCATGGCGTTGAGGACCAGATTCAGCAGGGCGCTGACGACGGAGTTTCCGGCGGCGATTTGGTGAGTTCGATCCGCATTTTGGCATTCGATGCGCCAATGGATTTGGTGGTGCTCGGAGCTCGGGCGGGTGAAGCAGTCCAATTGGTTGTGTATTTCCTCGACGCTCAGGGATTGTTCCTGGGCTGCTTGGCCATGTCGGCTGATGGTTAGTAGTCTTCGGATCGATTCTTCGGCGAGTTGGATCTGTTGCAGAGCGAATTGGATTTCTTGGGGTGGGGAGTCTGGATTTCGGCGAAGGAGGGTCTGGAGCAGCAGGACGGCTCCTGCCAAGGAGTTTCTCAGTTGGTGTGCCATGCCGTTGGCGAGCATGTGGATCAGGCGCGAGCGTTCGGAGTTTGCGATTTCCTCTTTGGCATGTTCGAGTTGTTGACTCATGGTGTTGACGGACCTGGTCAACGAAGCGATGGAGTCTTGTGCTCGCTGTTCGACAGGGACCGTTTCGTAGTGTCCGCTTGCGATCCGGTTGACTTGGGATTCGAGTTTTTCGAGGCGTTGTACCATTCGGTTTGCGATCCCAAGTGCCATGGCACAAAAAGCCAGGGTCGAAAGGATGCCGGTGGCCATCGGTAGCCAGAAGGCTTGCGAGCTCAACGCGAATCGATCTTTGGGGTCGGAGAGGGCCAGGAGATAGCTGGGCGATTCGGCTGTCGCACGGTTGTCGTCCCGTTCCAATCGGATGGCATAGGCATCGAAGGTGCCTAGCATTTCTTCGGAGGTAAAAAGGGTGTTGGTAGTGGCGACTTGCGAAACGACCTTGATCTTGCATCGCGAAAAATCGCCGATTTGATTCAGGACCGGTTCGGTCAGTGGAAATCGGCTCACGGAGCAAAGCTGGAGCACATTTCGGAGTCGCTCTTCGGTGGCGGCGAGGGTTGTCCGCGAGGCGATTTTCCAGGAGACGAGGGTCACCGCCGAGCAGATCAGCAGGAGCATTGCCACGATTGGGATGAGGAACTGGCTTCGCAGGGACGAATTCATGCCTTCCTTTCAACCATCATAACTTGCCTAATAGGATCGATTCTTTTGAGCATTTGATTCTAGCTTTGGTTTCCCGAAAGAGCTTATCCAGGTCCGTCGATATTCGGGAAAGGTGGAATTGTATTTCCGCAACCCGATCCACTCGAAGGATCCTGAATATGCCAAGCGCCTGGGTTTTCCCAGTCTATCGATTGATGATTCTCTTCGTTGGCCCCCTTTTGGTGTGGGGTTCCGGGGGGGGTGCGTTTGGCCAGGAGGCTCCGGAAAAAAAGGCTGTAGCGGTTGTGCCGCCGGTGCTCCGGTTGGCTCCGGTCGCCAACGCGACGGAGAGCCCTGTCGTTACGGCATTGGCGATCGACCCGAGCGGTGCTTACGCCGCTGCCGCCGGTGATGATCATACGATCCGGATTTTTAGCCTTAACGATATCGTGGCACCCTTTCCACAGTCGGCGCTGCTCGATGGTCACCGCGACTGGGTTCAAGGGATTGAGTTCTCGCCGGATGGCAAGCTTTTGGCTACCTGTGCCAAGGACGGGAAGTTACAGGTTTGGAAAAGGCAGGATCCTCAGGACGATGCTCAAGGAGCGATCACTGCATGGTCTAAACTCTGGAGCATCGAGGTGCCTCATGCACTGTTTTGTTTGAAATTCGTCGGCGATCAATCGCTTGTGGTCGCTGGATTCGATCCGTCGATCTATCGCTTGGATTTAGAGACACTTCAATGGGCGATCGTTCACCGGAGCGAGTCGGCTGACATTAGGGCGTTGGCTGTCTCGGCAGGCCGAAACTACCTGGCTTATGGTGGACGAGATGGAGTCGTCAGAGTCCAAGCGATCACGAGTCGAGGGGAGACTCTGCGCGAGGGTGGTTTTGCGATCGCGGCACATAATCACCGAGTGCGAGGTTTGTGTTTTTCGCAAGATGACTCGACGCTCATGAGCGTTGGAGAGGATCGTCGTCTGGTCGGCATCGATTGCACGACTAGGACAATTCAGTATCAGAGCGATCTGGGGGCCGGCAGGTTGATGGCGATCGAACGTCTGGCCGACGACCGTTACGCAGTCAGCGGTAGCGACAATACGATCCGTATCGTTCGGCCGCTGGATGGTTCGCAACTTGAGGATCCTAGCGAAGTGAGCTTAGTCGAGTCGAGGTGGATAGGGATCAAGCTGATCGGACATGATGGGACGATCGCAGTGTTGCGTGCCAGTGGCGAGCATTTGTTTTCAGGGTCGTTCGACACCACGATTCGATCTTGGGAGATCGCCAAGGCGTTATCGGGGGCCGACTCGCAGGGTCGATTTGTTCACCCGGTCTCGGCGCAGTACGAGGATTCCAGCGCTCGGGAGAAAATCCGATGAGCCGTTGGCGTAACGATCAAAAGCGGTCCGCGTTTGGAAAACTTTTTCAAGGGTTGTTTCGGCGCAGCACGATCGAGAAACTTGAGCCTCGCGTGGTTTTCAATGGTGATACGCTAGGCGCGAAACCTCTGTGGGTCGGTGGGGTTTACGTTGAGGAGGACGGCGGTAGCGATGCGCACGGGGATTCGTTCTATGTGACCTTCCAAGGTGGGGTGGCCGATACCAAGTTGACGCGGTTGATGATCAATACCGATCAAAACACGCCTGGTTACAGCGTTGCCGATAATTTGTTTGACACCGTCGAGTCGGGCCGAGGGGCCGACCACGCTTTTGGCTTTAAGATCGAATCCTTGCAGGCCAAGGATCCGAATGCTCGGGTGTTTGCCGAGGTTCTCGATGGATCGATGCAGTTGGTGTTGAACTTCGAGAATTTCTATGCGGGCGATCGACTGGTCTTCTCGATCGATGTCGACGAGGTGCAGCATTTGTACTCGATGGATAACGTTCAGGAATTCAACGATGGTCTCGACCCGATCAGTTCGGGAGCGGAATTCGAGGGGAGTACGTTTCGAGCCGAGTTCAGCGCTCCGCATTACCAGAACGCCAATGCGACGGGTCGTTTTTTCAACCGTTACGATGCGCAGTTGGATCAAGCTCAGCAAGCCGGATCGGCATTGAATCTGCCTGCCGACAACGCAGATGGAAAGCGGGATCGAACCAGTGGAATTGCGGTTACAACGGGTCAGATTTTGATCCCTTCGTCGGTTGCCGGCTGGGTTTACCTGGACAACAACGACAACGGTAAAAAGGACCCTACGGAGCGAGGACTTTCCGGTGTGACGATCGAGCTCTCGTCGAGCCAAACGGTCACCGGTCAAACGATCCGTCTGCAAACGACTACGCTCGCCGATGGTTCCTATCGATTCGAGGCGATCCCTCCTGGGAGCTATTCGCTTTTCGAAGTCCAACCGTCAGGTTATTTCGATGGTCAGGATTCGGTCGGTCGGGTGGGTTCCGAATTTCGTGGATCGCTTTTGGCGAATGATCGTATTGGAGCGATTCTGCTCAACGGTGGGGATGTTGGACTCGAGTACAACTTTGGCGAGATGGAACCTTCGTCGATCGCAGGGAATGTCCACATCGGTCTTCCAGGCTTCGCTTGCTTTAGCGTGGATCCGTCGGGTTCTCGTCCGTTGGCCGATGTTTCACTGCGCTTGGTCGACGAATCCGGGAGAACGGTCGCAACGGCACGAACCGATGCGCAAGGGGCTTATCGATTCGAGGGTCTACCCAAAGGGGTTTATACGCTTGTCGAATCGCAACCTAGCGGGCTGATCGATGGTGCTTCGAGGGCAGGGACGGTCGCTGGGGTTGCTCAAGGCACGCCGATCGATGGAACCCGAATTGAATCGATACGACTTCTCGGTGGACAAGTCGGAGTTGGCTACGATTTTTGCGAGCGATTACCGAGCTCGATCGCGGGTAAGGTGTACGAGGATCTCGATGAGAATGGTATTTGGAGTTCGAGTGAGAGCCGACTCAGTGGGGTCCTAGTTGAGCTGATCGATATCGACGGCAAGGTGATTGCGACGAAGACAACCGATGCGGATGGCCGCTATCGATTCGATGGGTTGTCGCCCGGCCGTTACACGGTGCGGCAACGTCAGCCTGTGGGGTATTTTCAGGGTGGGCAGCAAGCAGGTAGCGCCGGGGGCAATGCGTCATCGATCGATACGGTCTCTTCGATCGTTCTTGCCGACGGCTTCGATGCAGTGGGTTACGATTTTCTGGAGGTACCGCCAGGAGTTCTGAGCGGTTATGTATTTCAAGATGGTGCCGAATTACTTACCAGCGATGGTAGGCCACCTAGCGACTTGACGGGGATACGCGAAGGGCTTCGAAGTGCGGATGATCTCCCGATTTCCGGTTCGCGATTGCAATTGCGGAAGATCGATGGATCGTTGCTGGGAATCGACGATGTTTTGCCCGGACGTTACGGTGAGGCTGGGGTTGAGGTTCTCACCGATGCGACGGGTTTTTATCGCTTCGATGGCGTTCGGCCTGGCAAGTACCATGTTTACCAGCGAGGATCGGCCCTCGGTTTATTTGATGGTTGGGATACTCCTGGCTCGACGGGTGGTTATGGGATCAATGCTGTTCAGAGCATTCCGGAGGATATCCAAGCGACGATCGATCTATTAGCAAGTCAACCTGGTAGGGATCCGGGAAGTGATGCGTTGCTTTTTGTGCGGATCGTCGCGCGAGGGTTTTCGGTTGAAAACAACTTTAGCGAAATTCTCGTAGGGGTATTGCCACCTCCTCCACCGCCTCCACCTCCACCGCCTCCAGTATTTGCTGTTCCAGCTGAGCCAGCGTTAGCGCAAACTCCACCGGCACCACCACCACCACTGCCACCATTTCCTGCTTGTGCTGAACTGCTCGCACAAACCGTTGTCGAACTGTAGGTATATAAATCTCCGCC
>Ga0208358_1000438_pt1 | contig 14865 bp, 14 predicted proteins | sample LakMenEpi10Aug09_FD_150685 | JGI IMG/M metagenome (GOLD analysis project Ga0208358, IMG submission 150685) | Freshwater microbial communities from Lake Mendota, WI - 10AUG2009 deep hole epilimnion (SPAdes) | ecosystem: Environmental > Aquatic > Freshwater > Lake > Epilimnion/Euphotic zone ... | reverse complement strand
CCGCCGGTGGCGGACGCAAGAGGTTTGGACGGCATTGACCTTATTGACGGCATTGACGGCATTGACGGCGGACATTGTTGATGAAGTTGACCTCATTGGTTTTCGCCGTCAACAACGTCAATTCTGTCCGCTGTCAATGCAGTCAACCTTGTCAATGCCGTCAATGCCGTCAACAACGGACCGCCGCTAGGCGGCTTGGAAAGAGCCGCTCAAGAAGTCACGCTCGCTCTGATTCCAAGCGATGATTTCGGAGAAATCATCGACAATCGTCCGCCAATGGCGGACGCAAGATCCGCGCTCAAGCAAACAAGCCGCTGATGCGTAGATGCTGGTCATAATGAGCCGTAGCCACAAGCCCCTTGACGGCGTGGATATCCATGTCGCGGGCTAAGCTGGGTAATCCAGCGCGGTGAATTTCTTTTTCCTGAGTGGCATTAAAAAAGAGCAAAATCCCACCCGAGGAACCTCCCGATACGGCCGTTACGGTCGCATCGTTCAGTGCCGCTGTACGATACAGCAGTCCTCCAGGGACTCCATCGCAGACATGGGACTTAACCAATGCTCCATCGGCCCAGTTGAATCGAAGCAGCAGTGGTTCATGGACCGCACCAAAAGGGTTGCTACCCTTATGTGTGCCCGCCGCGAAAACTTCATTGCCATTGGGAGAGATCGCCAAAGACCGCACGCCTCCAAATTCAGCGTTTTGTCCCTTGTTCGGATTGTAGAGCGTCGCTCCATCGATAGTCCGAACCAACGAGCGATCTTCGAGTTTCCAAACGTTGATTTTCCCCATCAAATCGCCCGTCAGAAGATGTTTTCCATCGGGATGGAACGCCGCACTATAGATGTGTCGCTCATGAGCAGGCCACTCGTGGACCTTCTCCCCTGTATCGGTCTTCCACAAACGGATCACACGATCATTCCCAACCGACACGGCCAAAGTTCCATCCGGTGAAACTTCCACCCCCCGAATCCATCCTTGATGAGCATCGACGGCACGGATGATTTTCGGTTCGGCATCCAAGACCGACCACCAGATCAACCTCCCCTCGCATCCCCCTGAAATCAATTGATCTCCTGCTTTGTTGTAGCTAAGTGTATGCACCCAGCTATCATGCCCCTTGAGGATGAGTTTTTCTCCATTGGCCATGTTCCAGAGCTGGAGATGGTTGTCTTGAGACGTGCTCACGCACTGCTGGCCCGTAGGAGAGATTCGACAAGCGATCAATGGGGAATCGGCTTTCCATTGATGCAAGACATGCGATTTGGTGATGTCCAAATCGATCATACCAGCACCTTCCATATCGGTTCTGCAGCAGGGTCTGCAATAGGCAACTCTCGACCATCGACGATCAGCGATTGACTCGAGTCGACTCCGACAGCTCTTAGAATCGTATGGAAAACATCTCCGTGATCGACCTGCCCCTCGGTAACCTCTGTCCCCTCTGCATTGGTCTGACCGAAAACGCCGCCTCGAGCCACTTTGGCACCGGCCATAACGACCGACCAGGCCTTGGACCAGTGATCGCGTCCATAGTACAAATTGATATTCGGGGTGCGACCAAATTCACTCAGCACGACGACTAACGTTTTTTCAAGCATCCCTCGCTGGGCCAAATCCTCGATGAAGGTCGCAAATGCGATATCGAACTCTCCGACTTGCTCGATGTGGAAGTTGAAATTGTCGTTGTGAGTATCGTAGTTCGAATGCGTGATCTGAACGAAGGAGACGCCATTTTCAAGCAGTCGTCGAGCTACCAAACATTGGCGTCCCAGTTCGCTTTGACCATAAAAATCCTGGGCAGCTTGAGGCTCTTTGCTAACGTCAAAGACCTCTCTGCGCTCCATGAGCTTAAGGGCCTGCTCGTAGGAGTGGGTATAAGCATCGGTGACTGCGGATCGACGTTGGCTTAGGTACTGCTCGTTGATCTTTCGACGCAACTCATGGCGACGCGCTTCGGCATCGGCAGCGATCGCATCGGGCTTGCTCGAATTCTGTGGAGGCTTGTCGCCCCCCAAATGGATGCTGTTGAACTTGGGCCCCAAATACGCCGCCTCGTTGCCTCGGCCCCCACCGCCCCCCGGGGTAACAATGATATGGCCAGGCAACCCCGTTTGGTCATCATGGAGCATCTTGGCCGCCACGGATCCCACTTGCGGATACTCTGCCGAAGGGGTCTGACGACGCCCGGTAAGCATCATATAAGCTCCCTTGCCGTGGTCGTCTTCGGAGGTGTTCACACCTCGCAAAAGACATAGATGATGCATCTGCTTGGCAGTCTTGGGCAAGAGTTCGCAGATATGAATCCCCGGCACGCTCGTCGGGATCGCTCGAAATGGGCCTCCGGTTCGTGTCGATGGTTTGGGATCCCAACTCTCAAGCTGGCTCAAACCGCCATGCATGTTGAATACTACGACGCGATAATCGTTCTTGGATATCGGGTTTCCGACCGCTCGATGCGAAAGCGTTGCGACACCGCCGAGAAAGCTTGCCGCACCAATACCCGTACTGGCGGCTGCGAGAAACTTTCGACGATTGACCGCGTGATCCACTCCACCACAGGCGTATCGAGCTAGCTTGGTCATGGTTCTATTCCCTCGAATTGGATTTCAACAAAAAATTCTTTGGATGGCTTGGGCGACTAAGGATAGAGGCGGAATTCTACACCAGCAAGAATCCCCCAGACCAGCTCATGGATCACCGCAGGCTTGGTCTCTGGACTCTTGCTTATCATCTCAGGTATCCATTGTAGTTCGATTGCTTGGGCACTGCGGGCCAGCAAACCCCGAGTGAGTATTTGGGTTGCGGTCTGGGCATCCGGGGCCTGGATAGCAAGATGGGTCAGATTGTTTCCACTGGGTGCTGCCCATCCGTAGATCGATCCTCCATTGGCAACGAACAAGGCTTGGTCTGGCGATGCAAAAAAATCATCGCTGGTTTGCCCGACGCCCGAGGAATAAAGGTTCGAGAAAGTATCGATCGTCCCTTGGAGCTTATCCCTTGCGGCTCGAACCATTCGCAACAAACGAGCTTGCTGCTCGATGGCTAGCTGATCGGCGGGAAGATCCGCAGCCAGAGGTGAACTCTTATCGAGTTCCGCACGCTCATTGGCAACGTAACCCGCATGGACATTCGTCGCCGTAAGGATCGACCAGCCAAACTGCTCGGGACTCAGAGCTCGTTCGGGTGCTATGGCAAATACCGCTTGGCAACTCTCCTCGACTTCAGCCTTGAGCGATGAGCACTCTTCGGAAACCTTGGCGATGAGTGTTTCAGCCTTTTGTATCGAAACTTTGTGGGTGTCGATAGCCGCTTGCTGAGCTTGAACCTTACTCGTCGCAGCGACATACTGCGTCTTGCTCTCTTCAAACTTCTTTTGCATGTCTGCCAGCGTCGCTTGCATTTGCTTCATCTGCGTATCAACAGTACCTAGCTGAGCGTCTTTGGCTATCAGACTCGACTCGAACTGAGCGATCGCCGAATCGATGGATGTTGGATCCGCCAAGAGCGCCTTGCTCTCGGCAAGCTGGGTCTTGGTTGCGGAGAGTTTCTCTTTGTGGGCAACAAGCTCCTTCCACTTGCCAACGATAGGCTCAAGCTGCTTATTGGTTTGATCGATGGCCCCTTGAAGGCTAGCCATAGCCTGCTCGACGGCCACCTTCTCTTGATTGGCTAGACTCAACGTTTCCTGCATGGGTGTCATTTGAGTAGCTAGTTGCGCCAGTTGGGACTGGTAGCCGACGACCTCCGCACTTCGATCGAACCAAGTCATGACTCGTTCTAGACGCTGAGCACGTTCCGAGAGCATCGAAGCAGCCCGCCGCGATACTTGGAAAGCCTCACGAGCTTGAGTCATGGCCACATCGGCTTGGCGAAGTTGCTCTTCGAGTGGAACGAGTCGATCGACGATCGCTTTCCATTCGCCTCGTTTGGTCTCTTTGACCCCTGCAGCCCCATCGCGTGCGGCTGTCGCAGCGACGACCGCCTGCTCGGCGGCGGTGACTTGAGGTTTGAGAGATTCAACCTTAGCCCTGGTGCTTGCAATGCTGTTTTGGATATCCGGATCGTCACCCAATGCTTTGGCTTGTTCGAGTTTCTGCGCTGCTTCGTCGAGCAATGCGACCTTTTGAGCGATGGTTTTGTGCGCGATTGCTGCCTTATCCAACGCCGCAGCGGCCTCGGCCAACTTCTTACTTGCATCGTTAAAACCGGCTTCAGCCCCATCGAGCTCAGCCCGAATGGCGATTCGAGATTTCTGAACTTCCCGCCAAGCATTCCCGGATGTCTCGAAGGCAGTCTGTTTTTCCTTCCAAGCCGCTTCGGCAGGAGCGATGAGTCCCTTTGCAATCGAAAGAGCTTCGGTGATTTGAGCCCGCCATGCGAGTGCTTCAGGTGCTTGAACCTGCAAAACGCCTCGAGCATCCACAAGCTTATGGATCGGTGCAAGACGCCCTCGCTTGTAGGTTTCGCTTAACGCGATTTGTCGCAAGACCGAAGAGACGTTGAATTGAGACTCGATAAGCGAGTCGGTCAGGAGTTTGAGCAGCTCGGGGTTGCTCGCTGGGTTGTCAAATTGATGCATGTCCAGCGGATGGACCAACCCCCGGCCAAACATGATAGCCCAAAGTCGATTCGCCCAATTTTCGGAAAAGACGCGGTTGGAGGCCTGAAGCTGGGAAGCCAGCAATGCCCGACGGCTTTGGACCGGTGCATTGGGCAGTCCCCCAAAAGTACCTTCGCGGGCTGTGGCCTCATAACGCTCATCGGGAGCCAAATAGGATTCGAAATGCTCACTTTGGCCTGGTGCTCGGCTGGCTGATCGAAACGGAACTCCTTTATTAAAGACCGACTCGAATGGGGCATCCCCGGCAGCTTTTTCGATATACATCTGTAACTTTTGCTCGGCCCCCTTGTCGTCGGTCGTTTTCCCTTCGAGCAATGAGCTCGACGAGACATAAGCCAGAAGGCCGTGGTAGTCGATCTGAAGATAATCCTCGACTTGTGGGTGGTCGTGGCACTGAGCGCACTGAAGATCCTTGCCAAAAAAGACTCGCCCAACATCCCGAGCAATCGCGTGCGAGTCGCCACCCCTTTCTAAAAAGAATCGTTGTTGGGCCCGAGCCGATTTGTTCCACCAAGTGCTCTGGACGATGCCTCTTAGCATCGCATCCAACGGTGTATTCGAGTCGACAGAGCTTCGCAAAAACCCGATCCAAGTCGCGCGATCCACATGCTGATAAGCCCGGCGTTGCACGAGAGTCTTGTCGTACCAATCGACCAGCCTTTCGCGATGAAGCGGATCGGCCAAAAATCGATCGACCCAGCGGGCCCAACGATCCTGGGCAGGCTCTGCCAAAAAAGCATCGATCTCCTCGATCGTCGGAACCGTGTTTCTTAAATCCAAAGAGAGTCGCCGAAGTGCCTGGGTCTCGTCGGCAGGCCCGGCCATCAACCAAGGCATGTCGGGACTCGCCATGGCATCGATCCGCTGCCAAAGCGTATCGAACTGACCGAACGATCTGACCTCTACGAACAAAGAGGCAAACAGAAACACAGCCGCAAAAGCCCATGCAGCAGGTCGTAACGGATGAAGTCCGCTCATGGTTCGACTCGATTTTAAAGGCGGGTAAAGGCAGGTGGGCGGGTTGAATGCAACCCGGTGATGAAGCTTACCCCGATCACCGAATGCGGGTCGGGCAAGTTCAGACTCACTAATAATTTATCGTTGCTTGACCGAGTCGAGTCAACGGGGAAGGCCCGCTGTGAGGAACTTAGTCCCTTTTTCGCTAGATATATCGTTCAAAAGCCTCTCGATTCGCAAATCTAATGCATCGATTTGATTCAAGACTTCATCGTACCTTGCATTCAACTCGGCCAATTGGTCTGGCTGATCTAGCTGAATCGACGAGCAATCCAAGTCTTCGTCGTTGGAATCTGCGTTGGTGAATCCTAGATCGGTCGGTGACTGTGTCATTGTGCCTGAAGAATCCGATCGGTGCAGAGCCAAGTACCAGGGGCATCGAGGGCCTAATCGGATTCGACCGTCAACCTTAACAATCCGCACTAAGATGCTAGGAATCCGGGTCGTGCGGATCCTGGGATTTTTGCGGATTAGGCAAGATAGGCAATCGGTTAAGGAGTTTGCACCCTGGAAGCAAATGGGCAGCAAGCCCCAGGGATTGGTACTGTCGTTGGAATTCGACAATGAACTCCTGGGTATTCTCTTCGGGGATGGCCAATCCGCCTACGGGGATCCCTTGAAAGGTGACAACTCCAGAGAGAGCAGGAGGGTGAAAGTTGGAGGACAAACCGAGAGCCTCATTGATCCATCAAAGTGAGTGAGTTGGATCGGCCGGGATCGTATCACAAGGGGTATCTCGATCCATCAATGCCAATGCCCTAAGGACCAAATCCGGGTCGATCGGGCTTTTTCTATCCTTGGGGTTCGAGCAAACGGCCCCTCGAATCCCGATCCAATCCGGACCGAGTTTGCGAAGTTCGGTCAATGCATGCAATGGTATCGAACCTGCCAAAGCGATTTGCAGCGAATGATCATGTGCAGCATCGATGATGGATGCCAGTTTGGTCGATGGCAAAAGATCCAGAAGAGTCGTTCCATCTTTGATGGCCGTGTCGATCAATATCTTTTCAAGTCCCAAGGCCAGTGCTGCATGCATGACAGTGTCCCAACTCGGAGCACTGACGCTCGAAGCATCGGCATAGTGCACGAGAATCGCTTGCTGGGGCATCTGCATGTGCTCGACTAGACCGGCTAGGATTTCTTGCCATCGGGGGATTTTGTTGCAGTTGGCCAATCCGAATTTGATATGACCACGATGGCCGAGAGTTTCGATGAAAGGCAAATCCCGAGAGTTGTCCCAATCGCTAAGTTCGCCGCCAGCGAAACTCCATGGGCTTGTCGATTTCGAGTCGATGCTGATCATCGAAGCAAACTCGCTGGCCAAATGGAAACTTGGCCGCCCAAGCGGCCCCTCTTGGGGATCCTTCAAATCGATCCAAGGCACCTGCAAGTCCCTCAAGAGCTTGGATTCATCGAGTGTGTTTGCACTCACTAGAAGCTGACAGGCGGTTGAATTGAACATTAATTAGGGTTAAAACTATGGGATTACGAACAAGTCACACAAACCAGTATAGCGATTGATGCGCAGACTTTGAGGGGCAGCTTGGCGACAGACTTTCATTGGATCGAGGATTCGTCGGCACTTGAGGATTGGTGCCGAGCCAACGAGCGATGCAAATTATTAGGTTTTGATACCGAGTTTGTCTCTGAGGATTCTTATCGTCCCGAACTGTGTTTGATCCAGGTCAAAACCGAATCGGGAATCGCAATCATCGATCCTCTGGTTGTCGATGATTTATCGTCCTTTTGGCAGTTGTTGCAATCACCCGAGCGAACCGTTGTTGTTCATGCTGGACGAGAGGAGAGCCTCTTCAGCTATCGGGCAACCGAAAAGCAGATTCCGAACCTGTTTGATATCCAAGTCGCGGCGGGTTTTCTAGGAATCGAGTATCCGGCATCTTACGCAAAACTCGTCCAGCGTGTGGTCGGAAAAAACCTGGACAAAGAGGAAACTCGTTCCGATTGGCGGATTCGACCTTTGACCCGACGTCAATTGGAATACGCAGCCCAAGATGTCCGAGATCTGTTGGATATCCACGAGGACTTCTCTCGAAAGCTGCTCAAACACGGCAGGCTCGAATGGTTGCTCGAGGAGACTCGCACCAAACAGGAGGATCTTTACGAGTTTGAGTCTAGCGAAAATTGGCATCGAGTCAGCGGAGTGTCAGCCCTGTCCGGCTCACACCTTAGTGTCGCTCGTGGACTTTGGAATTGGAGAGATCGCAAAGCAAAGGAACGGAATGTACCAGCACGACGAGTTTTGCGAGATGATCTCCTCGTGGAATTAGCAAGGCGTGGGTCGACCGATCCGAAGCACCTGCTGTCACTTCGAGGTATGGAGTTTCGAAATACCAAACCGATGATCCCGGAGATCGCCAAGGTGATCGAAAACGCATTGAAGGATCCCCCTCCTTTGTGGCCCAAGAAGTTCAAGTATGGGAAAGGCCAACCCCCTGGGATGCTGACTCAATTCCTCTCGGCAGCGATGGCATTCATCTGCCATCACAAACACATCGCACCGATGCTCGTCGCTACCGCCGACGACTTAAGAGACTTTGTCCAATATCGATTGGAACCCGATGCCGACTCGGACTCTCCGCCAGCTTTGCTGACCGGTTGGCGAGCCGATTTGGTCGGACACGAACTCGACGAACTCCTGGCCGGAAAACTCGCGATTGTCTTGGATAACCCTAAAAGCCAAATCCCGATCAAGTTCATTACTGTCTGATCCGTCCGATCTATTTTCCGATCGAGTATTTTCCGTTGCGGCGGATCGTCGAAGGGGTCGGCTCGCTGAGATTGAATTCTTCGAGAGAGAAATCGGCGTCAATCTTGCGTACGCTCCGCAGTTGGATATCGCCACGGGAGGCCTCGATGTGATAGACCGCTAGCGTCAACTTGGCAGGATCGACGATCACCAACTGCTGATGGCCATTACTCAACGTGGCCGTTGTCATCAAATGAGTGGCGGTGGCTGAACTGCTCGATGTCCCAACGATATGGACGCCCTGGTGCTGCATGTCGCTTGGGATGTAGGCCGGCGGGTTTTGCGCCTCGGTGAACCCTCGCGGGCTCAACGCCGATCGATCTGGCAAGGGAGGCAATTCCTGGCTGATGATAGCAGTACGGTTGGCACACAGGGCCAAAAAGACTGAGATCCCAAAAAGATAGCAGCTTGGTAAGAATCTTGAATTGATCATCGGTTGTTCCTGTTAAAGCCGCCCGGAGAGCCAAGCATCCTCAGCCATGTTTCAATACATTCAAAAGCCTGTGGTGGACAAGCCCAATCTTGCCATCTGTCCCACAAACCGTTTGAACCCTACAATCTTCATCGCGAACCGATCATCCTCTTGCTTGAAATCCACTCAGGTCCACGGATCCAATGCACCCGTTGGAAAAATACCTTCGAACCGAAAACAACAATCTTCCGGCCCTGTTGATTCGTGGCGGGCTGTGGGTCGCTTCTTTTCCCTACCATTTGGTCGTTAACTGCCGGAATAAAGCCTACCAACTTGGATTGATGCGAACCCATCGAGCCGGCGTGCCTGTGATCTCGGTGGGCAATATCACTGCCGGGGGGACCGGAAAAACACCCGCTTGCGCTGCGATCGCAAAGTGGTTGAGGCATCGCGGACTACGCGTGGCAATTCTTTCGCGAGGTTACGGTGCCTTGGCCGATGGCCTCAATGATGAGGCAAGAGAACTCGATACTCTCTTGCCGGACGTTCCACACCTCCAAGCGGCCAATCGAATCGAAACGGCAAAAATCGCCGTCGAAGAACTCGAGATGGAAATCTTGCTACTCGATGATGGATTCCAACACCGACGTTTGGCAAGGGATCTTGATATTGTCCTACTCGATGCGACCAACCCTTTCGGATGGGGCCATCTGCTACCCCGAGGACTTTTGCGAGAACCACTCAAGGGTCTTCGACGTGCCGATCTTGTCATCGTCACTCGATCCGATCAGGTGACGACGCAAGATCTAGCAAACCTCAGAACCAAAGTTCAACGAGTCAGCCCCAAAGCAGGCTGGGTCGAGAGCATCCACAGCCCGATCCGTTGGCGGAATTCCTCTGGAGAAGAACTCCCGTTGGACTATTTCGCCGGTAAACCAACGCTGGCGCTCAGCGGAATCGGTAACCCACAAGCCTTTCTCGAAACGCTTCAAAGGCTTTCCGTAACGCTTATCGATCAAATCCAGTTCCCAGATCATCATCCGTATAGTCCGATGGATGTTCAAGGTATCCTTGAACGAATCAGCCAATGCAGCGTCCCGCCGCAAGCAGTTCTTTGCACCGGAAAGGATCTCGCGAAAATCGCAAGCAATCAGCTTGGTACGGTTCCACTGTGGGCCTTGGAAATCGAGCTCCAAGTCATCTCTGGTGCAGAAGTCCTCAACGAATACTTGGATCGCCTCTGCACGCTTGCACAAAAGAAGCACACCAGCGATTGAGCGAAGGTTTGAGAAATTTAAAATAAAAAAGGCTCCCGGACGTGAACGAGTCCCAGGGGGGACGGAGGACTTCGAGCTTCCGGGAGCCAAAGGAGCAGCTATGACTCTTGCGAAAAGTTGGCGAAGACAACCAAGGCAAATCCTTTCACCCTGATCGCTTCATGGACTCTGGTTCGTCTAAAGCCCATCGATGCAAGTGCTATCCGTGCTCTTGCTACCCCAGGGCCCTCTTTCGAGAGACGACTTTGAGTCGGCCAAATTCGCGGTTTTGTTTTCAAAGATCGATTGCCTTGAACAATGCGATCAACGACGCAGAGCAACTTAGAAAAGCTTGCTACCCAGCGTCAACATCGATTTACAATGCCATCGGAAAAAAATACCAACTCTTTGTAAAAACTACTTTTGCTGGCAAATGCCAAGTTAGGCTAGCAATCATCTCCTTGGATGGGGCTTGAGTTGGCGTTGATGTTAAACTAGAGAGCTTGCGTCGATGGTAAGGGAAACTGTATAAGCAAGTCGGGCGATCCGAAACGATTTTTGGGAACTTGTCGCAATCCCCAGCATCATTGGCACGTGGGTTGCGAACTAGGTTCTGCCAAGAAGTTGGCTAGGGCACGCAAACGTTGCCTGAAAAAGAGTTCGAGAAAATCCTTTGGAAGAATCGATTCCGGTAAGGATTTAGAACGCCAAAATTCGTACAATTGGATTAATCGGTAGGAGACCAAATTCGTTGGATTTGTAGAGAAGATCATCCGATGCAACGGGACGCTCGCTAAAAGCGTCGTCTCTTTGCAAAGTCGCCTTGACCCTTACGGATGGTCTTTCTCTGCGACATGGACTGCGAAGATTCCAAAAGGGTACTAGTGTGTGACTAGTGCCACGGCGAGCAAATCCGCAGTCCATTCCACGAAGTGTTCACGGGAGAGATAGAGCTATGGAGATTTCAAACAATTTTTCCGTTTCCGGTGCCGACGCAATTCGAGCTGCGTCCAAAGCAGCTGCTCCTAGCGAGGCCCAGAGCGTTGCAAATTCCGGCGGCATTCAAATGCCTGTCGATCAAATCGAATTGTCCCCCGAGGCGCTTGCCGTCTCGGGTAGCCAATCGACGGAAACTTTCCGTGCAGACAAAGTCGCTCAAATGAAAGAGGCCATCGCCTCGGGTAAATACGACACCGACGAGATGCTAGATAAAGCATTCGATCGAATGCTCGAACGCTACCTCTAAAACCAACGCGACATAATCCCTAGAGCCAATCGGCCCAGACGCTTGGCTCTAGTTGAGCAAAGGCAATAGCGGTGGTTCTGGCGAACGGATGGAATCTCCATCGCTGCAAAACCTGGCCTCCGCATACTCGGCAACCTGCTCTGCAGTTTCAAAATACATTTCGTAAACTGCATCCTCGTCGAACTCGCAGTTATCGGTCGAGTAAGTGCGGCAAATCTGTGGACGCGTATGGTAAATACCACAGCGATGATCCGATTGCAGATGCTTGCATGCGGTGTGGACTAACAAGTACCAGACCTCATCTTCGACAAAGACACTGGCTCGATCGTGCAATAAGTACCATCGCATGAAATCAAAGTCCTGCTCGCTCGTTGGTTCCTCGATCGGCATCGCAAAATAACGACAGCATTTGGCGGTGCAGTAGTCGCACAAACACTCCGAGCTAGGTACCTCGTCACGCTTAGGTGTCTTCCCGTTGATCGTTTTGGCTGGAGTCAAAACAGGATCGATGATCATCGAACTCATGGCTTATTTTTCTAGATTCACAGGTCTGCTTAGAATTGCGGTTTTGAAACACCCAAAAGATCATGCTCCAAAACCCTTTTGCAATCAAGTCCCCAGGCTAAACCCGATGATCGAACGACTCGAATCCTTGATCGGCCTTTCAGAAATCAAGGATTTTCACCAAGCACTCGCATCCAGACCCCCAAAATCGATCCGACCTCGAATCGATAGATCTTGCTCGATTCCCCCCTTTCCAACGACTCCAGTACCGTGGTATCCCCAAGGCCTTCAACTTCTCGACCCGAATATTCGTCCTGGCGGGTTCCTCGAATATGCAGCAGCCGATTACTACATCCAAGACTCCGCATCGATGCTCCCTCTTGCAATGCTCGATATCCAACCCGACGATTGGATTTGCGATCTGTGCGCAGCCCCAGGCGGCAAAGCCTCCGCAATCGCCGAGAATCTTGGACCCGATGGCTTTCTGCTTGCCAACGAAGTGATCTCAGGCCGACTCGATGTGCTCCGCTATGCTCTGTCTCGAACCGGTCGTGCAAACTATGCGATTTGCAACCTAGACCCAGAACCCTTAGCCGATGCCCTCGCAGGACGATTCGATAAAGTCCTCGTCGATGTGCCTTGTAGCGGGCAATCGCTCCTAGGACGTAAACGCCAATCCGATAGCAGTTTCTCTGCGAGCCATGTTCAGCACTGCGCAGCACGAGCCAAAAGGATCCTCACCAGTGCACTTGGTTTGGTCCGCCCAGGTGGGCGACTCGTATTGTCAACCTGCACCTTTGCCATCGAGGAGAACGAAGCTCAAATCGATGCGATCCTCGAAGCCTACGGCGATTCGGTCAGCACGGTCGAATTCGTTGCATTGAAGAACTGGGAGTCTGCGATCCGCCAAGGCTGCTATCGCCTTTGGCCCCATCGCGATCGTTGCGCTGGCGGATTCGCCGCTGCCATCGAAGTCAAAAACGCGATCGAACCGATTGCTAAGGGTAAGATCGATTCTCGAACCGACCGCAGCAGATCGACGCTTAAACACTCTAGCAAACCCCCTAAGTCGAAATTGAATTCAAAGCTCACCAACTCGGAAGACTTGGTTGTTTCACTCGGTCAGCTCCATATCGAAAAAAATTCCCAGAAGGCGATGTGGTTTGGGTACGAACCTGGTGCGATGCGGTTTACCAACCAGTTCGGTATCCAATTGGCCCAAGGCCTTCGAATCGCTCAGGTCAGTGCAGACCGTATCGAACCTTACTTAGGCCTTGCAATGCTCGCGTCCGAACTCTTTGAGCCGGCCCAGGTGCTCGAGCTTGACTCTCCTTCGGCAGAGTCCTTTATGCTGGGCCAATCACTCTTGAAAGATCCAGCAATCAGCTCCACAAACAGCACCCCTTGGTGCGTCGCGAAGTGGAAAGGGAAACCCCTAGGCTGGCTTAAAAGTGCCTCGAATCGTTGGAACAACTACCTGCCAACTTGGGCTCGCTTTACGAGCTTTGCGACGAATTCTTCGTCGAACCCAGACGATGAGCCACTCGAATGATTCGCTCGGCTGCCTGTTGGACTTGCTCAAGAGTCGTCTCGCAAGAGAGACTCAGTCGAATCGCTCCTTGGACGATCTGTTTGGGCAGCCCCATGGCTTGCAGGACATGCGAAGGTTGGCTCGATCCACTGGCGCAAGCCGACCCGGTACCACATGCAACACCTTCGCGATCCAGCGCCAACTGCATGAGCTGGCGATCCAAGCCAGCAAAGGAAATACTGATCGTGTGAGGCAACCGTGGAGCATCGGATCCAAGAACCATGGATCCGGGAATCTCTGCGATCAAGATGCTTTCAAGCAGTTCTCTACATTGAAGCATTCGCTCGAAGCGAACCTCTTGTTGACCGACAGCGAGTTCGGTTGTAAGGGCCAAGGCGCTTGCCAAGACAGGGCTTTCAGTTCCTGGTCGCAAGGCCCCTTGCTGAAATCCGCCATAGAACATGGGCTCCATTTCGATCCCATGTTTGACAATCAGCCCACCGATCCCGACCGGACCGTGCATCTTGTGCGCTGTGAAAGTCATCGCATCGACATCCAGAGCTTGAAAGTCCACAGGGATCTTCCCAACGGCTTGGACTGCATCGGTGTGCACCGGAATCCGAGCCCCTTGGCACAATCGAACCACTTCTTGGACAGGCTGCAACACACCCGTCTCATTGTTGGCCAGCATGATCGACACTGCGGCGATCGCTTCGCCTTGCTCGATCCATTGTGCAAGCGGTTGGATGTCGACCTGACCTGACTGCAGGCAGGGAAGATATCGAACAGTTCGGCCCATAAGTTCGAGCCGTTGGGCCATCGCAAGGACACTGGGGTGCTCGATCGACGAAACAACCAGCGAGCCTTGCCGTTGGGCGATCAAGCCGCAGATAGCCAAGTTGTTCGATTCGGTTCCACCGCTGGTGAAGATCGCTCGATCGCTATGCATTCCGCGTGTTCGGGCATTGCATCGAATCAGCAAACTCTCCCTTGAATCCTCGACGATGCTTCGAGACGATCGCCCCGGTGCATGCTGGCTGGCAGGATTGACCAAGCGTTGGGCGAGGATTTGCGAAACGTGCTCGGCGACGCGAGGATCGATTTGAGTCGTCGCATTGTTGTCTAAGTAAATCACAATCAGAACAATCCGAAGTTCAAAGCAAAAAGTTCCTTGTGATTGTAGTGGATCCTTTGGAGGATCCCAAGCTGACCAAGCTAAAGGCTTTTCGGTGTTCCAGTCGGTTTGAGCGTCCCCAGGCCACCGTCGACTCCGAGGACTTGGCCGGTGATCCAATTGTTGCTCGGCTCGATGAGGAAATAGATCGCTCGCGCGATCTCCTCTGGCTTGCCGAACCTCCCCAGTGGATGCATGGCCAATGAAACTTCAGCACTGCGAGCGTTGCTCCATACACGCTGTGTCAAAGGAGTCTGAACAAGCCCAGGAGCGACCGCGTTGACCCGAATCGCCTTGGCCGCATAAGTCATCGCGGCTGATTTTACCAACCCT
>Ga0208358_1000433_pt1 | contig 14999 bp, 15 predicted proteins | sample LakMenEpi10Aug09_FD_150685 | JGI IMG/M metagenome (GOLD analysis project Ga0208358, IMG submission 150685) | Freshwater microbial communities from Lake Mendota, WI - 10AUG2009 deep hole epilimnion (SPAdes) | ecosystem: Environmental > Aquatic > Freshwater > Lake > Epilimnion/Euphotic zone ... | reverse complement strand
AGTGACTCCCATTTGCATCCAAAGCGAGTTTCTGAGGGCATCGGTGACCTCATCCAAGCACCAGGTCAACCGGTCGCGTCTGGGTTGGCCTTCACGCGTCGAATTGTTGACGTGGTCGAGAATGGCTTTAGCCAATGCGATGAACTCGATAGGGCGTTGCATCAAAAAGGATTGGATCTGATTGCGAAATTCCATGAGGCTCGGGTCGTTGAGTTCCTGAGCGTATTGGATCGAGCCATGCGAGCGGCCTGCGAGTTGCCGCGCCTCAGCACTGTCGCTCACATAACTATTTCTTAAGATCAATTCCTCGACGTCTTCGACAGAAAGTGGAGAGAATCGGACGATTTGAGAGCGTGACCGAATGGTGCTTATTTGTCGTTTCTCGGACGTTCCTAAAAGAAAAATGACAGCCCCAGGAGGTGGCTCTTCGAGCGTTTTGAGCAAGCAGTTTGAAGTTTCCTCTTCGAGTGTATCTGCATCGTCGATAACGCCGATCTTGCGTCGTCCCGAGTACGGTCGGATCCGAAGTTCGTAGCAAAAACCTTCTCTCATTCGGGAATCCTTGGATCCCACGAGTTGATCCAATGTGATGGCGGAGCGTTCTTTGTCCCGATTCAAATAAAGAAAGTCCGGATGGGTTTGCGACTCTACTTGGACGCAGGTTTCGCACTTGTTACAGAAGTTCAGTTCTTTGGGGTCTGTTTCCGTACAAAGCAGGGATTTGGCGACAAGCAGGGCAAACGTACGCTTGCCGATACCGCTGGGGCCAACGAGCAGAAAGGTGCTGGCGAGTTTATTGTGCGCAATGGCATTAGCAAACCAGTTGCGTTGACGATGATGTCCTAGAAAATCGGCCCATTCCATTATCTGCTTACCGATTCAAAATAGCCGGGCGTTTTGAGCCTCAAGATCGTCTTGGTCCAACTTCCTAGGAACCCCTGCTCCGACTCTTTACGACTCCCTTCCTTGTCGAGTAGTTCGAGAAGGTTTTTACCAGGCTTTAAGGGCCCGAAAGGGGCCGTAGGAGGCAACGACTGCTGTGACAGGAGTGCTTCGAGCATTTCCTCCAACTTTTGGGCTGGTTCGACTTGTCGATCGAACTGCCGGCTTTCGCCGAATTTCGCGTAGTAGTACTTCCAATCGGTAAGCGTTGGGGAATTCCCCATATAGTCGACGCTGCTGAGAAACTGTTCGGCATCTGAGTAGCGTTTGACTAGTTCCTCGGAGGCACCACCCCAAGCCGAACGAGAGGCGTTTAGCCGCTGCATGATGCTTTGAAATTGCAAACCGACTGACAAGATAGCTACTAATCCAGCAAGGAGTAACAAGGAAAACGCGACCAGAGCAACCTTGCCGGAGATCCGGTCGCCTTCCTCTTGTTCTTGTTGTTGCTGTTTTTCTTTGCCGATGACTTTGGCTATGGCCTCGACATCGACGATCTCATCGAAGTTTCTCACGTTGGGATTTGGTACTCTTTAAGGCGTTGCATTTCCTCTTTGACGCTGCTGCCATCTGGGGTGTCGTCGCTGTCGACATCGAACCAAGACTCTTCGAATTTGATGTATCCAGGTTCGCCACGTGCGGCTTTTCGAAGTGCGACATTGGTCGTCAGCGAGATGATCGCATCGGCCATCGCCACTTTCGGGTAGCAGCGAGGCTTGTTCTCCGGAGAGTTATTCCGAATGCAGTAAGCCCAATGCTCGATCTCCTCGGTGTAGCCACGACTTACTGGTCCAGAAGCCGCAGCGGCCTTGGAGACCGGCGAAGAGGCTCCACCACTTGCCTGGGTATCCAGAGCGTATCCACTACCGGCAGCTTTGACTCCAGCGGCCGCGCTGGTATCGGACTTGGCATAGAGCATGACCTCTTGTTCCTTTTCCAGGACCAGTGTTCCCTTGGTGCCCATGACAACTTCGCCATATCCACCGTATCCGTTGCCATTGATCGATGAGTAGGTCACGACGATCTTCTTATTGGGATCTTGGTCGTAGCTTGGAACTCCCTTGAGACCACCTGCTTGGCGATAGCCCAAGTCGAACTTCTCGTTGTATTCAGGCCCGGGGAATTCGTAGGTGCAATAGACGTGATCGTCTGCATCTCGGTCGGCTGGGAAGATATGGCGTCCACCTACGGCGTGAACCGTCAGCGGATGGGCTTTCTTTCCATCGGTTCGCAGAGCGCTGCAGAAGATGGTTGCAGCGTCGAGTTGGTGGCTTCCCAATTCACCCATCAGACCGGCGCTGGTTCGATCAAAGAGTCGCCAGCGGACGAGTTCTTCCATGGCGGAAATCGTTCGGTTGCCAATCGTTTTTTCTTGGTAACCAAAACGCGCCGCATCGACTGCATCGGCCAACCATGCTTTTTGTTGAGCGACTTTTCGCTCGAGCTGTTCAATTTCTGCAGGATTCTTTGCCTTTTCCAAGTCTTTGACGTACTTGTCCAAGTCCGATTTGATGCGATCGGTCTTCGAATCCGGATCGCCACCGACCAAGGGTGGTTGCCACGAATCGTTGCCGGGCAGGTTGCCACGGTGCCACTGAGCGCGAATGTGGTGGAGTTGGCCAAGCATCCCCCAACGGATCAGGTGGACTGCGTTGTCGTAAAGCACGCTGTAGTGCCTTTGGTGGCCAGTCGCCAAATAGAGCGACTCGCCCGATTTGCCTTTGAGTTCCGCAGACAGACGTGCCATCACCTTGCACTGAGCTACATTGTGGGCCATGAGCTTCTCGGTCAGCACATGCTTGCCGGCCATCATCGCTTTGATCGCGATCGGAGCGTGAAGATGCAATGGCAGGGCGATAATGATCGCTTCGATGCTATCGTCCTTGAGCAACGCATCGATTCCGCCATTGGTTGCATCGTAAACCTTGACGTTCTTTCGAGCCTCTTCCTCATTGGCATACTTGTACTGCTTAACGAGTCCAGGTCGTGTCGGTGTGGTCCAGTCGCCGTTGAACGCTCTGTAGATGCTGTACGGACGGATATCTGCAACTGCCGTGACTTGGACATATTCCGGGGTGCAACCCCCGATCAGAACGTTGCCTTCGTCGCCTGTTCCGATGACGCCAACGCGAACAGGATTGGCGAATTTCTCGTAGCCAAAATACATCGCACCCAAGCCCGCGCCACTGACGGCACCTGCGGCAATGACCCCTTGCAAAAACTCGCGACGGGTAAAGCCGACGGCTTCGTGGTAATTGTCCTGACCAATCACCTTGTCTTCAGCACTCAAAGTACGCATTCGATGACCTCGAAACAAATAAGGTTTAAACTGTGTGTATCGTTCAATCTTATCCCGCCGACTCGCGTCGATTAAGCGGGAACCTTGGATTTACGGTTCCAAAAACTCCAGGGGAAAAAGTCCAAGCCTGCGTAACGCCCAGCGTCGGCAAAGGCCACGACGAAACATCCAAGCATTTCGATGGCTTGGTAGTACGTCGGCAATGTACCCGGAAAACCAGGGAACTGGCTAACAACAACCGATGCTAAGAACAACCCGGCAGCAAGGCCGGCTACGGGTGTGAGCAGTCCCAGAATCAGCAAAATTCCGATCGACATATCGAAATAGGGGATGATCTTGTCGACTGTCTTGACCGAAATCGGACCTTCGCCTTCGAACTTAAACTCGACCCGCTTTCGGATCGGGTTGCCTTTGGCATCCTTTTCGGGCGGTTTTTCGGGTTTGGGATTGGCCTGCTCGTCGGTCGCAATCGCATTGAGCCGATTGATCATTTCGGGCATGGTATTTTCAATCTCCGAGAGGATGGGGCGGCCAAGGGCTCGCCATTTACCCTCGATGTCATCTTGCTGCCGACGGAGCGACTCTACCTTGCTTCGCGAAGTGTCGCTCTGAAGGGTTGCAATGCGATCAAAACCGTTTTTGTACTCTTCGATTTGAGGTTTCCACTCATCGTATGTCTCTTTGCGTTTGGCTTTGTATTCCGCCAAAATCGCGTCGACTTCCTTGCACTGCTCCTCATTGAGCCCGAACTCCGTTTTGACTTTCTCGCCAAAAGACTCGCAGGCCTCGGACATCTTCTTAGCATCGATTCGGATCATCCCATCATGATCCGGAATCATCGATTGGAACATGTGTGCAAATGGCCCCTTGGCTGAGGCTAGAAATCCGGTCGAAGAAAAACCATCTTTAACCTTGACCGCTCCTTCCTGAAAGAAATGCCATCCGATCGCTAGGCGCAAAAGCACTAGAAACACGATGGCCGGCAGGGTTAACTTGGCTTTTGAAAAGAGCATGGAACGAATCCGGTCAGGTCGGCGGGATCACTTATGGGTGGGGCAAACTCCAACTAGTATGTTACAAAATCTGCCTTAAGCCAAGTCTCTAGGTCGGATTCAAGTCGCATTAGATTAACTGTTTTCCTCGATTGCACGGATAATTTCGCCGGGGAAAACTTCTTGGGAGTAATAGAGCACCCGGTGACTGGGGGAAAAAGTGTGTTTCTCCCATTGCGCCTTTAACGACTGGGGGATGGCTAGCAGCAGCGGGGTGTCGGCAAAAGCCTCTAGGACCTGGGACTTGTGCCGCCGGTATTCGGGGGTCCAAAAACCGACAATCTCCACGAGAATTCGCACTCCAGCGGGGGTAACGACCGTAAAGTCGGGGAAGAAGACTCTCTGGCCTCGCACCAAAAGTTCTCCCTCTCGGAGAAGTTGCCAACCGGCAAGCTCGGGATTTCCATCGACGAGCAACTGCATCAGATTCCAGCTTTCGACGAGTTGCTCTTCGACCCCCGAATCGATTTTTGCGGGAGCCAAAGCGCTCGACTGAAGTCCGGATCGATCATCGAGCGTCAAGAGCCAGCGTTGGGATCTGCCCCAATTCGAGTCGGCAAACTTGGCCAGCCCTTTTGGAATCACGGTGGCCTTGAGCGACCAGCCGGAGCATGCAAGCAGGCCGGGCAGGAATTTGGCCATTTGAATCCCGTAGCGATTGGTTCCTCGGAGAACCGAGGCTGGTCCATCGAGTGTGATTCGATATCCACCTACGATCGGCTCGATGCGATGCATCAAATGAGCCAGTTTGGCGTAGCGTAAAATACCTTTCCAGTCTCCAGTTGCATCGATGATCAGTTGTCTGGCATCGAGCATGGCGACTTGTGTCTGTGCGACGTTGTATCTAGCGAGCAGTTCCTTGGTGTCTTGGGGGTATTCGAACTTAACCAACCGGTGATGATCGATGATATCGGCGAACAAAGAGCGCTGGAGTTCGGGCCAAGTCATGTTTTCCGATGCTGCGATTTTGTCCTTGGCCGCTTGCTCGGAGTGATCCAGGATCGATTCGACGTTGGCAACCAAGGGGTGTAGCGTAGCGGCTTGGCGGAAGACGCGTTGTCTGAGTTGTGCGGTCTTTTGGGGTTTGCCTGCATCGAATTCGCAGAGGTCATCCAAGAGCTTGCAAAAAGCACCAGCGCGACGGATCGGGCAATGCGAGTCGGCTTCGAGGATCTTGTGGATTTCAAGATGAAGCTCCTTACGCATCGAGCCGATGCCGTCGCGATAAGCATCGCACATTTGCTTGGCCAGCGCGACGTACTGAGCATGCTTGGTCCGGCTTAAGCGATCAGGAAGGATCTGGCCGTCGACGAGCTTTGCGATGCCGAGTTCCTTGGTAAGCATCGTTGCGTCTCCTGTTGCGTGAGCGTTGGACTTCTTTGGTTTCAGCCGCGACGATCTCATAAAGCACGGCCCGAGCATCCCCTCGTTTTCTTAAGATTCTCCCTAAGCGTTGTTTGGACTGTCGCGTCGAGCTTTTTCCTCCGAGCACGACAGCGACTTTGACTTCTGGCAGATCGACTCCTTCATCGAGAACTTGGTTGGCTACCAGCGCCGGATAGATACCGTCACGGAGGCCTTCGAGGTAGTCGAGCCTTTCGGATTTCCCGCAGTGGCTTAGCAAGCACGGAACCAGGAAACGCAAGGAGACTTGGCGAGCCATGGCATTCGAACCGGTGAAGATGATCATCGGCTCTCCCAAATGGAGCCGAAAAAGGTCCTCCAGGACACTGAGCTTTTCGATAGCACGATCCTCGATCGATTCTTTCTCTCGATACAAACGCATGATCCGAGCCGCTTGGCTTCCTGTCGCTGCTTCGCTGCAAAGATCCTTCCACTGAAATCCGGGCTCTTGTTCGCGGCGTTCATGGACGTACTGTGCGATCTGCCGCGAAAGATCCTTGTAACGAACCCTCTCGCTGTTGCCGAGCGAAACCGGGATGCGAATCACATCGTAATCGGCCAGCGTGCTACCTTTGACATCTTGCAATCCAAGTTCGTACACCACTGGGCCGATGAGTGTCTCTAGGTCTGGCGCGTTGTCGTTTAAGGTGGCCGTCAATCCTAATCGCTCTTGAGCAATCGAACATCGGGCCGCATCGGCTCGAATCGGTCCGGTCAGGTGATGGCATTCATCAAAGACCAAGAGCCCGAAACGAGATCCCAGTTCGGCTGCATGGATGCATGCGCTGGCATAGGTTGTCACCGTCACAGGACGAAGATTGTGACGTTGGTCACCGAGGATCCCGGCATCGATTCCGAGTCCTCTTAAGATCCTGCGATGCCACTGGTACATCAGATCCCGAACCGGTGCGACGACCAATGTGGGCACGCTCCGTTTGGAGATGATCGAAAGGGCCACCTCGGTTTTGCCCGTCCCCGTGGGCATAACGACGATGCCATTGCGTGTCGTTGACCAAGCATCAATGGCCTGCTGCTGCTCGGGGCGTAGAGTCGGGAGTTTATGCTCTTGGGAAAAGCAAACCATCACGCTCGGCGAAGTCGAATCGATCGGGGGGACTTGATCGACCACTCCCGTGTCGATGCTCGCAAGAACACTGCGGATGGCTCGGTAGTGATAAGCATCGGCTCGCCATTGCAAGACTCGATGATCCCAAGTCCAGACTCCAGGTCCAAACCAAGTATCCAGTTGCCGCTTGAGCCCGGGGTCATTTGCACCAATATTTAGAAGCAAAGTACCAGCATCCAGAGCCAGTCTTGGCGATTCATGTGCAAGGGACAAAAAGATAAAACTCCTACCGGTTGTGACAGTTCTAACGACCGACGACGCCTACTTTGGGAATCCCTAAGGATAACACCTGAGAATATCCCACAAGTCGCTATCGAGTGGCTACGGCAAGTTGCTTTGCTGGATTATCATGATATCACAGACCAAGCAGAAGTCCCAGGTTGAACGGTCTACTGGGGGTTGCTGCTAGCATTACCTGTGGAAGGATGAGGAAATTACCGCGATGGCCACACCTGCTGATCGGGATACGATCTTGGATTTGACCCAAAGACTCCTGGTCTCCATTACCCGGGGGGACTGGGATACTTACAAAGACCTTTGCTGCCCGAGTCTGACATGTTTTGAGCCCGAGGCGATGGGCAATCTGGTCGATGGACTGGATTTTCATCAGTACTATTTTAATCTCCCAAGCGGTTCGAATCCCGTCCAATCGACCATTGTCGCCCCTCACATTCGCGTCATGGGAGACGTCGCGGTGATCGCCTATGTTCGCTTGACACAAAAGATCGCTGATGGCAAACCGACGACCGTTGCGATGGAAGAGACCCGAGTTTGGCACAAACAAAGTGGCAAGTGGAAGCACGTGCACTTTCACCGCAGTCCAACGCGCTAAGGAAGAGACCCAGAGGCATCATGAATCCAGCAGGATTTATTCGAGTCAGTGCCATCTCGACATCGACGCATGTGGGGAATCCCAAGCGTAATGCGTCACAGATCCAGCGAGCGCTCGATTCTCTGGTGTCGTCGGACATTGTGCTTTTGCCAGAGCTGTCTTTGAGCGGCTACACTTGTGGAGAACTGTTTCTACAAGATCGATTGCTTGAAAGCTGTCTAGAATCTTTGGTTGAATTGGCTACTGGCGTGGGACAGCAGTTGGTGGTCCTCGGATTGCCACTGGCCGTCGAGGGGTGCCTCTACAACGTTGCAGCGGTGCTTGGAAGCGGGACGGTTTTGGGATTGGTTCCCAAGACCCATCTTCCGAACTACGGAGAGTTTTACGAAGCCCGATGGTTTCATTCGGGGGCTCAAGCAGATTTCGACACGGTGGATCTCGATGGGATCGGCCAAGTTCCCTTTGGAACTGATTTGCTTTTCCGTTGCGGCAAAGCGACCGTGGGAGTTGAGATCTGCGAAGATCTTTGGGTGCCCATACCTCCCAGCAGCCAGCAGGCACTAGCCGGAGCGAACGTTCTGCTGAATCTTTCGGCGAGCAACGAGACGATTGCCAAGGCGAATTACCGAAAACAATTAGTGGCCATGCAGTCTGGCAAGTGCATCGCTGCGTATGCCTACAGCAGTGCAGGGCCGAGCGAAAGCACCACCGATCTGGTCTTTGGCGGGCACTGCTTGATCGCAGAAAACGGGTCGTTGCTCGGAGAGTCCAAGCGGGTTGGGACTGGACTGAAAATCAGTTCGAGCCAAGCGAATCCTGCAACGGTCAGTTCGATCACTGCAGATATCGATTTGGGTAAACTTGATCGGGATCGCAGAGCGTTTCAGACCATGCATCAGCGGGCCGATCAAACTTCGCTGGATTACCGCGTCGTAGCCTTCGAGCTTGCACAGTCCACTGGATCCCTTTGCCGGCACGTAGACCCCCATCCTTTTGTCCCTGCATCGACAGAGCATTTGCACGAGCGTTGCGCTGAGATTTTCGAAATTCAATGCGCTGCGTTGGCCAAACGGATCGGGCTGCTCCCCGAAAACACGCCACTGAGCATCGGAGTCTCTGGAGGTCTCGATAGCACCTTGGCATTGATGGTTGCCGTCGAGATGTGCAAACAGATGGGTTGGCCTGCATCCCGAATCATCGGCATGACGATGCCCGGTTTTGGTACCACCAAAGAATCGCGATCCAATGCGAACGATTTGATGAAGCATCTTGGGGTTACCTCGCAGGAGATCGACATTCGAGACAACTGCTTGGAGACGTTCCGAAGTTTAGGTCATAAGCCTTTCGGTGTTTCGTTCGAAGGGCTCAGTTCGCTGGCCTTGCAATCGAAGCTTGAAAAACTGCCTGCTGATAAACGGCACGATTTGGTCTTTGAGAACGTACAAGCTCGCATGCGTACGATGCTTTTGATGAATCGAGGATTTGTCCTAGGCACCGGTGACATGTCGGAATTAGCGCTCGGTTGGTGCACTTACAATGCCGACCACATGTCGATGTACAACGTCAACGGATCGGTACCCAAAACCCTGGTGCGATTCCTGGTGCGGTACGTGGCCGAACATCTGGCGACCCCACAGGTGCGTAAGATCTTGATCGACATTGTTGAAACACCGATCACTCCCGAATTGTTGCCCTTGAGTTCGGATCAGAGCATCTTGCAGACGACTGAGGATACGATCGGGCCTTACGAGTTGCACGATTTCTTTCTCTATCACATGGTTCGAGGGGGAGCCAGCCCGTCGAAGATCTTGCTGCTGGCCGAACATGCACAGTTTGACATCAAGTACGAGCCTGCACAGATTCGCGAGACGCTCAAGGTATTCCTCAAGCGATTTTTTGCTTCCCAGTACAAACGGTCTTGTGTGCCCGACGGTCCCAAAGTCGGGAGCGTATCGCTTTCGCCTCGGGGAGACTGGCGGATGCCCAGCGACGCGGATGTCGAAGCTTGGATCGCTGATTTGCAGGATTAGAATTTTCGCAAGCAAGTTAGGAGACTTAGCGATATGACCGGTTCAAATGAAATTGCTCTTGAGGTTCGTGAGTTTGTTAGTCACGCAAAGACCGTGATACTTTCGACGGTATCTGAGCGTGGGGAGCCGAATGCAAGTTACGCACCCTTTGTCGAACATGCAGGTGCCTTCTATGTGCTTATCAGTGGGCTTGCAAGGCACACGTCGAACTTGCTCTCGAATGGTCAATGCCATGCGATGTTCATCGCTGACGAAAAAGACTCCGTGAATGTTTTTGCTCGCAAGCGGGTCAGTTACGATTGTGAGATCTCGGTCATCGAGCGTCAGGAGAGTTCTGCCAAGGTTGTCTTTGAGAAGATGCAAGAGCGATTTGGGCCGACGATCAGCATGCTCGTGGGACTGCCCGACTTTAGGCTGGTCCGATTGGCTCCAGGCCAAGGAGTCTGGGTGCGAGGCTTTGCCCAAGCCATCCCGGTGCAAGGGTTTTAGGTGCCTGAAGCACCCGTGCCCAAGCGATTGCCGATTCGAATCGGGGTGTGCTCTGGCGCACAGGATGATTTCGGAGAAATCATCGACACTGTCGTTTAACCCGCAGCCAACGGCGAGGAATTTAATCAAGCCCCCTACGATCCTGCGTTTGGGGCAAAAAGCAGAAGTGCGCACCCCGGGCGTCTCGCTATTCACTAGTGGATGCAAACAACTTGCAATGGAGAACGTCACCAGTCGTCAGTTGGTGACGAAAAAACAAAAGAACGAGAACGACTTTCGAGCCCCGAGTCCGCCGAAATCAGCAACCCTCGAACAACGCTTGCCGTTCGAGTACATTGGATTGACCGTACAAGCGGCTCGTTTATTGGCGCAACAGCAAGGTCGCCAGTTTCGAATTGGCCGGGAGGACGGCGAAGCTTACCCGATCACCGCCAATGCTTGTGATGGTCGAATTACGGCTTGCGTGAATGATGGAATAGTTTCTTCAATTTTCGTCGAATGACATCGGGATTGATTGAGAGCTAAACGCAGCGGTTAAATCTGTACAACCCATTCGGGTCAAGCTGTTCGTTTCCGGGCACCCTGTGACAATCATATTTGCTTTACGCGCGTTGCTAAACGCCCCGGCGCTCGATGACGGAATTGATCCCATCATGCAGCCCGTTATTGCTCACGATGTCGCGTTGCAAATTGACCCAATTACGCTGCAAGACATCGAACAAGTCTACTTCCGCTGGGGCATTAAAAACGAGAAAGTGCTTGGCCATGCGTCTGTACGATTGGGGCTTAGCAAAACTCCAGCACGGTTCATGAATATTCTTGGCAATGTAGAGAGTGGAATCTCCGACGACCTTCTAGTTCTAGTAAAATCAACCGACGGATCTATTGGCCTGAGGGTTTCGAGAGTGCAGAAGATTCGATACAAAATATTACAGTAGGATGGGTTATCGGGTAAGGATGCCCGTTTCCGGGCATCCTTACCACAACACCTAGCGACTCACCCCTCCACCAACACCTTCGCCAATCCTGCCGCCCTGGCAAAATCCTCCTCGGTGACCTAGGAATTGAGAATGGAAAATTGAGAATGGAGAATTATTAAGAACCCGCCGACTCGCATGGATTTCAATTCTCAATTCTCAATTCTCAATTCAGTTAGTAGATTGGCGTTCTTCCAAACCTTCGCCGTGTTGGCCGCAGATTGTCGTGGATTTCTCCGAAATCCAACGCCGGACCTCGGAGAGATCCGCGACAATTGCCAAAGATTTCGAAGGCTTGGTCCTGGATCGAACGCAGCTCGGGAAAGATCGGGCAACTGCGAATCCCGCGGCCTTCGTGGTGCTCGACCTTTGGCACCGGGATACTCATCCGATTCAGCTCCCAATCGATGTCGTCCGATTGCAGCGACCGTGTTTTCCAGGGTGTGTGACCCTTTTAGGGAAACCGATGCGTGAAACTTGAGTCGTCCCTTGCAGCATTCATTACAGCGATCACGATGATCTGATCGTTTTCTACCACGAAATGAATGATGTAGGAGAATCGTTTGATCAAGCAGGGGCGTAGTCCATTGGCGGCTATCGAGAACAGCCATGGGTTTTCCAAGATACGATAAATCGCTGCCACATATTCAGCCAGGAATTGATCTCCCAAGCCGATTTGCTTCTTGTCATACCAGAGGGATGCTTCCACTAGGTCGTCTTCGACCTGCGGGCGTACAACAAGTCTCCACATTACCGGCGACTCTTCACACGTCGCATGATCTCCTCATGGGAAATCGCTGAACCAGGATTTTCGCGATGCTCGGAGAGTCTGCGATCTAGTTCGGCTTGTTGAAGGTCACTTGGCGATAGATCAGCATCCTGTGGTAATGTGTCCCAGATAGCAGACACTAACCGTAAGCGAACATCGATCGGAAGCGTAGCAATCTCCAAGATGGTTTGTTCTACATTCATTGTAAAGCATCCTTCCGTCGCAATTTGAGTCCGGACTGAGTTAGTCCATTCGATCTTCCGTTTTAACGCTGAGTTTATGGTCACGTCCAGATCCTTGAAAGTCAAGGTATTGACTCGTACTAGCCCCAGCAACTGCTTGGTTGTTCGCTTGAAGCTAACGTAGATCTGTACCTTTCCAACTCCCCTTAAAACATTGGGAAAACATGAAAAAGTTCGGTTCCTGTCCTGTCCGCTCAAAAACCCTGGTTTTCCTAGGGTTTTTCGCATATTGGGCCAATTTCTTTGGCCGTCTGTAGCGCCCATGCAACTCGGTGCATGGCGCCTGCGGCGTTGCATTTCGCGTCGCGCTGACCAAATCGAGTCGTTTTTCGAGTCGCGCGAGTCGTTAAAACACTGGGGTTTTGCATGGCCCAATCTGGCCCCGATCCACGCCGATAGAGGGTGTAGGATTCGAACTATCTGAGTGATCTCCTGCAACCCAGGTTGCAATACCCGTCACTCCAACCATTGATTGATCGGCTTGCAAGTAGCGGATAACCTATCGTTCAACCTAGGCCACCGATAGAGCGGGTTTTGAATTCAATGTTTTTTGGTGGCGGCCCCGGAAGCGCTGCCGTTATGGGATAGTGGAAGCCGAAGTAAACAGAAGTTCGCAGATATTCTAAAGAAGCATGGCGAAATTGCAGCAGACAGGAGATAAATCTTGACGACTGAAAATATGCAGATACATGACCAGATGTACGACTCCATCGGTGAAGATCTGGCGACATTCAAGAATCTCTACAACTCCTTTCCGAATGTCGCGAAGGGCTTTCCTTGGCTTTATAGCGCAGCAAGAAATGGGAGTATTGAACTAATCGAATTCTTGCTCCAATCCGGTCACAGTCCCGACGAACAAGATGGGGGGCGAATAGCTCAGTCGGCAATCACGGCTGCGGCCGGAGAAGCTAGTAAGAGATCTTTGCAATTACTGTTGAGCGCAGGCGCTTCGCTTAAGGTGGATTCGCTGGATGACAATCCGCTCATTAGATCGATTCAAAAGTTCAGCTTGGAATGTGTGCAACTTCTGGTTGACGCCGGAATCGATATTCACAAGACGTACACGCTCGAGGACGGCAGATTGCGAAATGCTTTAGAATTTGCCGTTAGTCGTGGCTGCACAGACATTGCGGACTACCTTCGATCAGAGGGTGCAGTAATGCCCGGCGAGAATGCGAAACCACAATCTCGTCTATACGACCAGCTAAACTCGAAGCCACTTGCATGGTTTCAGACCGATACTCCCAAATCCGCTGGCTCAATTGGGCTGGGCAAGAACTTCGGTCAAGCAGAATTGCGATGGTTCGATATGTCGTCCATGGACCATCCCTTCCTGACATTGTTCACTCTTGGTCTTTCGGAGCACTTACTTGCAACACCTGCGTTTGGCACGGTGGAGGCTCGCGTTGAACTGATGATGCATCTGCCATTCACTTGGCCTATGGATGGCGAATACGCGCAAGATCCTCAGTTTCAATGGCCACTGAATTGGATCCGAACGTTACCGCAGCACATCTTGAGCGGCTCAATTCCACTTCCAGGGACGCATGTGATCATCAGCAATGATGAACCGCCCGTGCCGCTTGGGCCAGGAACGGAGCAAACCAGCCTACTCCTCATTGCCGACTTCTACCAGTGCTTCCCTATAGAGACCAGCGAGGGCCAGAAGATACACTTCTATCACGTCGTTCCGCTCTACACCGAAGAACGCGACTTCGAAAAAGCCAACGGGATGCAACCCTTGCTTGAGGCGATGGCTGCTAAGGGCCTCGAATCGCTAGTCGTTCACCCGGACCGAGAGCGATTCGTGAATTGACCAGTCGCAAAGCGTGCCGCTAACTGGGACTGACCAATGCCACGGCTCTGCGTCATAACATTCAGCACTTTCGTGTCCGAGAACTCGGCGCTAGAAGTGAAACGTAGCGTGTTGGGTTTTTCTGGTAATGCCTTCAAGAACTTGTATTGCTGTTCGTCGTCGAATCTTTCCGAGCAGTTTGCTCCGCTAACTCGAATCACCCCATCAAATTATTGCTCCGCTCACAAGCGCCGGATATCATTGAATTTCGGATCGAGGCTAGCTTGCGTGATAGGCTGCGTTGGTGCGGTCTACAGGGTTTAGGCTGATCCACATACAAACAAGTTCGTCATCAGATAAGTTACATATGCCAAAGATATCATTGCTCACTAAGTTCTCGTTGATTCATGAGCATTGGCGTCCCAAAGTTATCGCAACGCTGAATGGCCAGGAAGTAAAACTCGTGAAGTTTTGCGGAACGTTTCCCTGGCATACGCATGCCAACGAGGACGAGATGTTTTTGGTCTGGCGGGGAACGATGGATATCGAATTCCGAGATCAATTGATTACACTGAGCGACGGTGAGTTGTTCGTGGTACCACGTGGTATCGAACATAGAACGATTGCCAGTAGCGAGACTGAAGTCCTCATCTTCGAGCCCGCGGAAACGAGAAACACGGGTGACATCATTGACGATGAATTCACAGCTCCAAATGGTGTTCCCGTCTGAAGCAAGGACGGACAGGCGATCCACCCAAGTCGCCGATAGGCTGCGAATTTGAATCATAGTTTTTTGGCGGCGACTGGGTGATCGCCAACGTTCTGGCTTCAATCTAGTAACAACTCGATGACGGAAATCCAATCAACAATCGTGTGGGAACGCGGGGCCGCACAATTTATTGACGGAAAGTACGCCGGCCGCCTTCGCAAAATCATCCTCGGTAACCAGCAGGTAACTCTGCTGGGCGATCCTGGGTGAATTACCGAGCCAGCTACAGACGACGTGCAGTGGGAACTCACGTTGCAATTCGGTTTGTCTGCT
>Ga0208358_1000420_pt1 | contig 15226 bp, 7 predicted proteins | sample LakMenEpi10Aug09_FD_150685 | JGI IMG/M metagenome (GOLD analysis project Ga0208358, IMG submission 150685) | Freshwater microbial communities from Lake Mendota, WI - 10AUG2009 deep hole epilimnion (SPAdes) | ecosystem: Environmental > Aquatic > Freshwater > Lake > Epilimnion/Euphotic zone ... | reverse complement strand
AGGATGATGAGGAGGCGGGGGATGTGAGTGAGGAGGATGAGGACGATGAAGATGGCCAAGTGGAAGAGAGATGCGACGACGCGATGGGTGAGCAGTGCGATGGATATCAAGTCCCTCCATCGTTAAGGAAGCCAGGTCTACCAATGGAAGGTGATGGGGTGGAAAGAAGGAGGAGGGACTTCCAAGCAGCATTGATGCGAGATATCACCCCTGAAGAAGAACAGCTCATTCACCAGTCAATAAATCAAGAACTGACCTTGCCACGGGGCATTACTAGACAAGACTTGATTAAACTAAAAGAAGGCCCGATCAACATGGACATAATTCAAGTATACCTGACAAGATTTCTGTCTAAGCAAGATGAAAAGCTATGCGAAAAGGATCCATCAAGATCAAAATCTGTTTTCTTCCCTTACTTCCTCGATTACTACTATGATAGAAGCACCGACAAATATATCTACAAGAATGTAATGAATTTTTCGAAGAAAGATAATGTTCCCAGCTCTGATATCTTCAAGACCAAGTACATCTTCATACCTATCCACCAGGGCAAACACTTTACATGTGCAGTAATCTACATGAAAGAAAAACGAATTTTGTTCTACGATTCGTATCTCAACACAGACAGAACAAGGACACTATGCTCTCATAAGAAAAAAGACCAAGAGAGGATTCTGCAAGCTCTTCTTCAATATTTGAAAGATGAGCACCTACAGAAGCACTCCGTTGAGTTACCCGATCTACATCTTTGGACATTGCACTCTCTCTGCCGAGCACCACAACAGGAAAATACCAAAGATTGTGGTATATTTGTTTGCTTGTATTGCGAACTTATCTTGAACGACCTTGATCTGACATTCTTCACTCAAGATAAAATCAGGCAGGGAAAGTGGCGAAAGAAGATGATCTTGTCCATTTTGTCAATCAAGGATGACATCAGCAATGATGATAATGATGAGAACACTGCTGAAGTGGAACTTCTTTCATCTTCTGACATTAATCGAAGCCTACAACAGCTTAAGTTTCCTGTCAAAGCTAAGAAAATTGTATCGCTTTCGAAATGGAAGAAGAATTTGGTAACTGCACGAGATTGCACTGAGAATCTGAATACGTTAGTTGAGTGCAAGAAGGATTGTAATGGTGGAATGAATTGCCTAAATAAAAGAATACAGACAGGTTTATGGAAAAATGTGGAAACAAAGGAAACACAGGGTAGTGGGAAGGGCCTATTTGCGATGGAGGATATTAAAAAAGGTGATTATATCATCGAGTACGTGGGACGATTAGTATTTGAAGACCCACACAACGTATACGGAATGAGGATTCGTGATATGAATCTATGGATTGACGCAAGCAAAACACAAAGTCCAGCAAAATACATGAATCACTCGTGCGAGCCAAATTGCAATCTTGAACAATGGGCCGTTGACGGATTGCCTCGCATGGTTTTTTTTGCTATCGAAGCCATCAAGAGTGGTGATGAACTAACGTTTGATTATAATTGGGAACTGAAAGCTGTAAGCGAAGATATGTTCAAAAAAAATGCTACAAAGTGTAAGTGCAGGAAGCCAAAATGTCGTACATACATTGAAAGGAGGAAGATGCAGGGCATGCGGCAAAGAGGGCAAGGACTTCGTGAGTGCAAGTCACTGTAAAAGATATGTGTGTAAATCCACAGCAACAGCATTGTCACCTTGTGTTGGGCATGGCACAGAATGATTAAGAATTTGTCAGCAGCAGTCCTAACAAGTAGGAGTTAGTAGTGTTTATAGTTGATTTACCGCACATCGTGCCACATTTTCTATTTTCTGAAACTCTAATTTTAGCTCCTGAGTTCAAATCAACTCTTACTACACGTTAGCATGACAGCTTACTTCAATCAACTCCTAAATGTTGACAGAACGTTTTACTTCAATTGTGAGTAAGATACCAACTAAAGAACTAAGGGTACCATTTTAAAGAAGCCGTCCAACAACAAAAGGAACGCATCTTGTGTTAAAATTAGAATGCCGCGCATGTCCAACAAGTGTGGCGCGATATAAAGTATCATTCCTAAGTATCATATCTATTTCAAAAGGTGATCCGATACTGGCAACGTGTTGTTGGCATTATACAAGGCCTTTTGCATTAAACTGATAATCGCCAAGAGTCCTCTCTGAAGGAGGACTTGCATACGTAATTTTTGTTAAATGATATGTCAAACCTCCGGAGTCAACCTGCTGAGGTTTATCCCATTTGTTCCCAGGTGGCGGCTGTACAACACCTGAATCGGCAATAGTGCCGCGTTTGATCCATCCTGAAATGTTAAACCCATCATATTCATTACCCAATGCGAGCATTTCCATTACTTTTGTACTAAGATTGCCCATGTGCTTCTGATTTCCCGTTATAGTAGCTGCGACCGCACCCTTTGGTATGCGCTTCATAAACAGTTGTGTCAAAGATTTGCTTGTGTGATTGTGGACACAAAATTGTAGGTTGTTCTTTGTATCAGAAACTTTTAGAGACAAAACCAAACAGACCTTACCCTCCCTGTCAAGAACATTGTAGCATGGACATCTATCTGCTGTTACTGAATTTTGGTACATGTTGAGACCATCACACATTGCTCCACCACAATTTATATTGGTCACTTGCATGTTCAACAATGTGATATCCACGCCTCTAAGGATGAAACCATGTTGACTCTTGGAGTGCGGGACAGGTGGAATTTCGTATAAATTACTTTCTTCATGCCAAACAGACTTGATAGATTGGGCAGTGAAGATTAACGGTAGTGTCAAATTGGCCATCCACTTTTGTACAATTGCTGGATTTTCTACTGTAAACAATGCTCCAGGAGCTAACGGTATATGTGATTGGATTTTGATTGCAGCGATAATAACCAAGAGACGCGAATGTAATTCTTACCAAATGTAGATGTGTCTCTCTGGTCTAGACAGGAAGAAAATATTTCAGCATTTTGCTTTTTCCCTAGGAGGAAGACACACACATTCATTCCCTTCCTTGCATGTAAATCCATGGCAAATAACATCCTTTCGAAAGTAGCATGTGAAGATTTGCCATTGCGGTTCATGTATTCAACTTTACTGTCTTGCTTTGCAAGGACGTAGTATAGTACTTGGAAAAGAATAACTTTATTCACCACACATACATCTTCTGTTGACTGAAGTTGAGCGAGATTAATGTACGTCCAGTTCACGTTGTAACGTTCTTTTGAACCGTCGTTGATATAGAGTTCACTCGGACGCGGCCCTTCACGGCGGGTGAACCCAGGACTGTGACTGGAAGACTCTGAGCCAGAGTCATCATTGTTAACACTTGTGTTTTTATGGACGACTTCATTGTTGTCGGTAATGGAGCTAGTATTGTTATCATCGAAACTCTCGCCGATGTTGCTTTCATTTTGTTCAAACGAAGGCCGCGTTACATATTGTACACTTTTCATTCTTTTAGAGTTCTCGGGGAGATTGCCGATGTGGAGTTTGCGTTTTCCATCTTCTCTTGAAGCCCTTGAAGCATCTTCTCTTGAAGGGTTGATCTCCTCAACAGTTGATTCGGTGCTGGTGCGTGTGGGGGATACTGTGGAGGGCGAGTTTTCATTGGATAGTTCTACCATGTTGCAGGTGCGTGTGGGGGATACTGTGGAGGGCAAGTTTTCATTGGATAATTCATCCATGTTGCAATATTTATGTAAACATCCCACTAGCTAGCTGGAGCTAGGTACACATGTTTCAGGATAAGAAAGCGTCAGTCATCTTCACAAATAAAATCTAACATTATCATGACAGTCAGTCACCATTCGCAAGTGCAGTTGTACATCCTAATCAACAGCAACAGTAGCAGGCGTCAAACATGTTTCAGGATAAGAAAGCGTCAGTCATCTTCACAAATAAAATCTAACATTATCATGACAGGTCATCACCATTCGCAAGTGCAGTTGTACATCGTAATCAACAGCAACAGTAGCAGGCGTCAATGTAAGGTATCAGTCACCTTACACATTGAGAAGGCTGATATTATATGCAATATATCAACCTGTCACCTTATGTCAAATTACCAATGATGGTGACCATGCTTCGTCAGGAGATTTATACTCATTATTTTTGTTCCTGATGAATCTTATCAGTACAGCTCCATCATGAGACATTACACCTACACCCCGAAATCCCACATAAGGCCATACATACGCAACACTCTCCTTTTGATCAACGATCAACTTCCACTGTTACATTTGCATGTAAACTATCTTTCTCAGCTGCAATTAATCAATAGACGCCGCCTTCACTACTTTGATGTACTTTCTGAAAAACGCCACACAAGAGGGGCTGGGGCAATTCGCGTTGCCGAAATTGAAGCTGCGTATGCCGAAGATAGGATCCGAGCGCACTTAGGTGCCCTCATTGTGGACAACAATGATCTGCTTGCAGAGTGGTTTCGCCTCAAAACATATACTGATGGTCATACTCCTCTCATCTGTCCCAATCGCCCCGCTTTACAGATGAATACAATGCCATTTGACAGGGACGGTGTGTGTACAATTCAGGGTGATGGAATTCCGCACCCAGCGGATATGAGGTCGACCATTCAAATCATTGAAAGGATTCTTCTTCCACATGCGCAGTCTGCTGCCCGATGCTGCACCATCACTGATTACAGAAACCACAACGCGGCATACATGTGTGTCAAAGAATTTGTGCGCGAGACAAAACGCAGTTTGGATGATGTCCGAAGGAGTATAGAATATTTGCAGTACGATGAGTTCGATCTCTGGCGTTCAGTACAAAACTTTGAATACAATATTGAGGATAGGTCGAACATTGTCCGTGAACTGTTTGTCAACACACAGCCAACGCAGCCTTTTTCACAAGTAGTAACACCAACTACAAATGGTGTGGCAAACAATGTTCGGAAATCCCCAAATTATCTCACAAGACAACACCGTTAATCACAGTGAGCAAGTATTTACAACTACAAATGGTGTGGCATGCTAGTTATGTTGTGAAATACTTCACGGGGAATCAGATACGTCAATTGAAGAGTTCCCTGCGTTTAAAAGGAAACGAGAGGTGCATATTAAGTAGATATTGCTGTTGGATCCTATATCAATTAGTGGGGAAAGATGGAAGTTGAGAAGCGGGGGTATGCTGAAACCACACAGGCAAAAGATGGAGGTTGAGAAAGGGATCAGTTAGTACGTAGGCATGTAAACATCGTACATACATACAGTTTTTTTAATAAAATAGAGTATGTGTAGGTAAGTAGACAGCGAATTCAGAACCCTGAGGAGGACTTCTCAAAACATCAAACAAAAAAAAGAGAGAAGATGACAGGTTCCTTCTAGATTTTTACATCATCTCAGCACACTCATAATTAATACATCAACACCAGAATATATCGTACCTGTTTACCTCTACCTCAAACTCAAACAGCAAGCTACCAGATTTCATGTGTGCTGACACAACCGTCCAAGAAGAAGAAGAAGAAGACCCCTCTGATGGTCAATCGGACTTTGCTCATGATGATTATGCTCTACTACTTTCTGACTTAAGCACAGAAAAGAGTTCCACCAGCAGCTTTTCCCCAACTAACAACACCACCGGCGGTGCACATAATCAGTACAACCAAGAAGAGCTACCATCTGAGTTCAATATAACCTACAACAAAGGAGATAGTCCCACCAGCTTATCTCCAATAAATACCAACACCGACAGCGTCATGCCATCAAATCAATTCAAACTTATTACTCCCATACAAAAACCAAAACACACCAGATCAAAGTCAGCTGCAGGTAATTCATCTCCGCTATTATTGTTCGACGATTCAGTAATAAATAGATCAAAGTCGGCCGTGGGCGTCGCACAGAATCAATTCAACAGTATCACTCCAGTGCAGCAATACTGCCGGGCCAGCAGCACCATCCAATCACAGTCAAGTGGAAATCAAACATTTACACAAACACGCTCTTCGAATTCCATCGAAAGCCGGGGAGAATTTTCTGAATTTCTTGAAACTGTTATGGTGGAAAGTGAAGGGGAGAACAACATTGTGGACTTGGACTGTCCAGAGGAATTACATGAGAACGCTGGTGGCACCAAACCTGACGAAGACGACCAAGACGGACAAGATTATAAGAAGCAGCGCTCTGCTGAACACTATTCCATGTCAGGAGGAGAAAAAAGAAAAAGAAGAGCGGTCAAAAACCAACAAAAGAGTCGTTTGTTTTTATCAGAGAGGAGCAAACTTTATGAGTTCAGCCAATCCAACAGAATCTTACTTGTGATTCCATCATATCAAAGTGTTGATGAAGAATCTAGTACTGTACACACATTGAATCTTTCAATTGAGGCCATTGTCGATGCAGAAATATTGAGAGTGTATGAAGACATTGTAAAGGATTATCCTGATTTGATCATTGAGTCAGGAAAGACGGAAACTACAACAAGCTACAAACTTCATGAGTTGGTCCCATTCTCCATCGGATTATGTAGGGAGATGGTGGTCAGAGATAATAGTAATAAAGAATCATTGGGGGTTAGAAGTGCAGTACTAAGGGATGGCAGTCTGCACAAAGTGTTTGCGAATTGCATACGCATTATTAAAAAGGAGTACGTCAACAACATTGCTCAATTTATTATTGTTCGATCATTTCTCTTTTGATTTCGTATTTGTATCACTTATCACACTTCAGGAGCTTTGAAAATCAATTACTGAACCAAGTAAACGGCCTCGTAACATATTGCAAGGATCATTGTATCAAGAACATTATCATTGGTGGAAAAGTAAGTGATCCAGGAAAATTAGGATATCTCACGTGCAAGAGGATCCAAATCTATCCTCCCCCAAGTGCCATACAAGATACTATGGTGGCAATCAACTCTCACCGTAGGGATTTCAGTGTTGATCCTTCACCATCAGACACAGCAACATGCAGATACATAGCCACAGTTAAGGCTCTTACAAAGATGAAAGATCAGGAAGAAATGAAAAGGGGAGTACACATCACAGGCATCATTACGAGGGAAGAAACACATTATCATTCTAAATGTGTACATCTTGTCACCACCCTTGTGAATGAAAAAATTATGGGATATGATTGCCCTATTCTGGATATCAGTGATAGCAAAATGGGCAGAGTGTGGTTGGCAATTTTAGTGGACATGAAGACACCAATGGAGGGCAATAGAATTAAAAAGCTCGCAAGGAAAAATATGAAATATTGGGGGCAGCCATCAATTTATGCTTGGCCGATTGTACACAGCGGATTGAAAATAATTGATGGAACAGGTTTGCTCATTCTCAATGACCTTGCAAAAAGTGTCTACAACTTCATCACAACAGTACAATCAGAAGGAAATGGAACGGGGTCTGCAAATAGATCTTAATTTATAACATTTGCGCAAATGATTGAGTCTAGTGTGTACATTTGCTTTTGCATGTCCTTCTTGTTGAATAAAAATGGAGATTCCCATCATGGTAGTACTGATGATCTATCAATGGTTATCACAAAACGGATGAACATTTCCTCATAAAGTTGATCCTCATTATATTCCACCACAATACGACGTCCTTGTTCGATTCTGTCCATCACATCATTTCGTCCATGGCTGGATTCTTGCATGATGGCACGGTTGTAAATCTTCCACTTTTTCTCTATGCCTTCACGTTCGACACGGTTCATATGTCTCATACCGCAAATATATGCCGCCACAGCATAAGGTCTATATTGCGGATCGGTGGTGCCCACAGCTCCCCAGCCCTTGTTATGTTGATATAATCGTTTACTTATATTCTCCGTTTGTCCAACATATGTCCTTGAGCAGTCCTTCACTGACACCAGCATATACACAAAACCAGTGGAGTCCGACGGCAATGATATATCACTTATCCTGTATGGATACACGTTAGGAAAACTTATTACTGTGTCCACATCATGAATGGAACCATCATTACCATTCACAGACAACCTATCCAGCAGCTGGTCTATGTATGCAGTCCATTGTGTTCCAATGGTGATCAGGTTCCAAATTTTATCAACTGCAAACTTTGTATCGCCAACGATTATTGTGTCAGATGCAATGCGTGTACGACTAAGCATTACAACAATTTGTTCTTTTGCCCACGGGCAGCATGCCTCGGACATCTCAATTGCACATTGTCCATCGATGGTATTGCCTGTTTGTTTGTTAATTGTCCCCGAGCCAATATGCCTCATAGCATACTGTTTTCGATAACCCATAACTCCTTGCAATGTAACATTTCTCTCTGGGGCACAGTTAACAATGACGCGTTTCCATCCAACTTGTAGCAGATGTTCAGAATCGATGGGGCAATTTCTTGTATTAAGATATGTAATTCCACTTGGTGCAGCAAGCATCTCGATTGGGTGCTTTCCCATAATTGTTGCCATAGTTGGAAGATCTGACATAACAAGTAGTTGTGACTGCCCATATCCAACTCCATTAACGGTGGCCTCATACTGTGCCCAACGAAACATAATTAATTTGGGCGGTTCTTTGACCTTACTATTGATACGATGTATCAATTTCAAAGATGTTGCTCGCTTCATTTCTGCTCTTGATCCAACGGGTTTTTGATAGTCTTCTGAAATACTCATTCGGTAAGGAGTACCATTGATATCAAATTGATGCTGACAGCTATCAACATATTCGATAGAAGCTTCCTGTGCAGGTTTGCATTTAGCATACATCCGTTGCACATCCGGTGCGACTTCGTCCCAGGTTCTCACAAATGTCAGACAAGTCCGTAGCAGATGTTTAAACCTCGCCTCTATCTTCCCATTTCCTATCAGTAGGGACGGTTTCATGCGTGATATATTCTGTAATTCACAAAACAAAGCATCTCCTTGTGCTCTCACAGAAGTGTATAAACCAACAATAACAAAGTCAGTGAGGATATGAGATGACAGAAATAGCGGTAGTCCTTTGATAGGACCAAACTGAGCAGGATCAACTGTTGAAATAAACAAGACACCTCCAAACGGAATGTTAGAGTTGCGAACTTTGAGTAATAGAATATCCAATGTCTTCACCTGTTCGGCAGAAGCTTGCCCGAATTCATCAAAAAGTAATACATCGATTGTTAGTAAAGTGTGTAAATAACACAGTTGACTTTTTCTGTTCAACTTGTCAATTGCAAGCTCTGCCATGCGAGATACATTTGCATTCTTCTTTGTTGAGAGACCAAACAGCCTATGCATATGTTCACCTCCCAAATTGGTTGCTCTCACACCCATGATCGATGTTGGAACCAGCCGGAGCCCTTTAGAAATTGCGTACAAATTAAGATACTGTGCCACATAAGACTTGCCACTTCCAGGAACGCCATGTATTAGAAGGTTCTTTGTTTGTGTTGCAGCACGTGGTCCCAACTGCTGTAGATATTTGTCAATTGAACGAATGCCAATTTTGACTGCAAGTTTCTGTTCCATGTAAGACTGATCACTTTGTCCCTCAAACTGAACATATGCATCAAACGGTGACACAAACCACGTTGTGGGTGCTTCTCTAGTACATCCTCTGATTGCCTCTTGAGAAGGAACGAATTCGCACGAAGGAAGGGTGGAATAAATTGATCGAAGTTGATTTTCCTTCCTGACATCCCAGGATGCTTGCAGAACAAGATCTTTGTTACATAACAACTCGGTCAACAAGCACGGAGGCAGTTCTGTCACTGGAATATCATTGCTAAACAAAACACCATCAAAAAGATTTTTTGCAGCAACTAGGTATCCATCGATACAACGCATTGATGCTGGCTGGCTTGGCAATATATCATTTATCACATGTAACATCAACTTGTTTGAATACATCTGGAGAGAAAGATTGTCAGTCTCAATTCCAATTAACTTTGCAACGATTAAGCTTTCGCGCAACGACGACGTCCTTATCAAGTCAAGTTCCGTCTCAAAGCTTCCGCACACCAACATAATATGGAGAATAAATGCAACGGAACTGTGTGGAGTCAAACTTGAGTAAATAGGTATGGGAAGATCCTTTCCCCCATCTTCGAAAACAAAGATACTATCTCTGTCTCCATCATTCACTATGAATGCTAAAATCAACACTCGCAATACATCAGAGTGCACGTGGACAATAGACAAAGTATCAATTGAATCCAAATATGCCTTCACCTCATCGAATGCTTCACGACGTAATCGTAATCTACGCCCAAGACAGTCAATCCAACAACATATACGTATCTCTGCAGAGAGAAGGTTTTCCATAATGGTCACTGGCAATGGGGCTGCATCAATATGGAACCATCGAAAATAGTTTCCAAGGGTTGAGAATAATTCTAGGAGTTCAACTGGACGCAAGCCAAATTGTGTCACCATGTCATATCCAATTGTCTTTGCGCCATTGTTACGATACAGTAGACGTTGACTTGAAGTCAATTGACGTTCTTCGGGAAAATTCTTCCTTTGACGAACAAGTTCTGAAGTGGACACCGACGACTGAACATCGTTGTTTGATTCATGTGGTCGACGCAACGCTCCTTTTGAATCCAACTTGACCACTGTTGTTTGTCTTTGTTCAAATGGCATTGTGTTAATGTGAACAAATGCTAGTGTTGTCATGACTTCGTTCTGACCCAAAAGTTTCTGCTGCATTTCAGGAAACGAAACAGCTCTCCCGCACGGTTGATGTTTACGATTTGATTTCTGGTGTGCCTTATCTTCATTGATTCTAGAACGAGTAATCTTGGTGTTATGCAAAAATTTGGTGTCTACCTGCATGTTTGCGCTATTGTGAACACTGGGAGCAACAGTAACCCGATTATTCTGATCACGCTGTGTGACGTAGCCCACAACATATCGTGCCACACCATTTGTAGTTGTCATCACTTGAGCATTCTGCATTGACTGTGTTGCACCAAACAGTTCAGGGATAACGGGTGACATATTCTCTTTTGCTTTTGGATCACATCGCCCAAAATGACGTGTGGGTCGGAACAATTCATTCTGAAAAGTTCCCTTCATTGCCTCATCCACAGGAGGCTTGTATACTCCAATACGCTCCAACGTTGCCATACATTCTGGACTCAATGAGAATTTTGTCTCCCTGAATTCATCCTCCAAAGGGTCTCGCCTCCCTGCTGTTGGATGTGGCTTTTTGCACTGGAAACACTCAGGACCCCCGCCGTCTGATATTCTTATCATGCATCTTTTGGAGCATTTGTGTGGAAGAATTCTTTCTGCGAGTTCTGTCATTTCAAACCAATCGTGTTTCTTATTAAAAATCCCGAGCTCAACGTAACGATCCAGCTCTCTAGTTGAAAACAGTGATGCAACGTTGGACCTTATTAAGCCACAGACAAAATTGATTACTTCCTTATCCGACATTGTGTCCTTATCAAGTGCTATCATCCCATGAATGTGTGGAAGATTCCCAACATCATCCTGATATTCATCTCTCCAAAAGGCGTGTCTCACTTTGCGTAGCACCGAAGTCTTGCTGTATGTCAGGTATTTGAGAAATATCCTTCTTACTTCGTACCAAACTCTACCCAAAATTGCTCCATATGCTAGCTCAAATGATCGTTTTATCTCATTGTGTTGCATTATTGTCATGCGTGAATATCTTGGTATATACTTGCTCCATTCCATGCCCTCCTTCCATTCGTGAAGATGCTTCACTCCAGGATGACATTTTTGGTTACACGTAAACGTGAGAAATAAATCAAACTTCACATATGGCTGAGCACCAGCTAAATTTAAAGCAGCTTGACGACTATCAAGACCCTCGGATAGATTAGTTCTGTCTTTGTCGCGGACGGACATGCCATGGGGACTTAATAGGTCAACCACGAATCCATTTCTTTCCGCTAGCCTTGAGTCTATGTTGCTCATGACTCCATTACTCTGAACATCATATAGATATGCACATGTCAAAGGACAGGTGCTAGCCGACGAACTTGCACTAGTCAGGAGACAACGGGCTCGCTGCAAGTTGGACGCAAAACCAAAAGGATGAGTAATGTGGGAGTATGTGAAGAGCGGGGCATCACCTAATATTGCACACATATCATTAGTTGCCTGAGAATAGAAATGCCGAGGAAACAGAGTGCCCATTGGATAAATAAAGGGATAAGAAACACCACATTGTCTTGCTACAAAACGTTGAACCCAGTTCTGTTGAGGACTTGTTCCTGTGATACGATGGTTGTATCTATTGCACAGATTTCCAACTTGATTCAACAGAACGTGAATTGGAACACTGTGTAGCTCGTTTACACGAGATACCATAGATAACGCAACATTTCCCGCATCTGTTGTGGGAAGCTGTTCCTCTTCACGACAATCAAATATGTCACATGCCGGCATGTCTTGAATGTCATAGTGAGCATTTGTCAGATAGTCACCTAGAATGTAGCCATCGTTGTCCATATCGTTAAATTCATTGTCTTGAAGTCGGTTAACTAAAATGTCGCGTAAACCAAGATCATCATCATTTCCCTCATCGGATAACTGCCCCCTGTCGCAATCAGAAAATGTCTCGATGGCAATATCTAGTTCCCCATGTCCGCCTTGTGAAGGCACGGCATTATTTGGAAGCTGTGGAAAGTGTGAGCATCAGGTTTGTCGGTGTCTCAGAATTTTGTTCGGTCAGATGACTTACAGATGGGAAAGCTGCTGGTACTGAACTCCTTTCGCTAATTTCAGTGGCCTCAGGCACAGGAGAAAGGGTGGTTGCTACTCTCATTGGCAGTCCATCAAAACATTGCCTACATATGCGAGTGTTGCAAGAGTTGTTACTGCAAACAAATCTCTCTTTTCCTGTACAACCAGCTTGCATGCATAGCCTTTTGTCCTTTCGGAGTCTTCCTGATATTATAAGAGGAAATGTGTTGCAGCTGCAGAACACGTGTGTCTGTCCACCTAATGAATGAAAAAAGTCTAATTTGTATCGACTCGTTTGTGAATCCTGAACCCTCACATAAACTGTCAACAATGCATATACAGTACCAGCAATTCTGATATCGTCAGCACTATGATGCGTCATGACCTCACTCGATTTACTGCTCCTCGTTTGTTTCCAATATTTACAAAAACCTGTTCCGTGGCGAGCCCAACGTACACCTGTAAATGCTCCCGGGCGACAAGTCTCATTAGCCTCAGCATCAATGGCAATCACCACCCTGGCCTCAAACACAATATGCCCAATTGAAACAAAATCCTCGATTTTATGGGATATGTCCTGCAATTCTGTCTCAACAACAATTATTATATCTTTTCCAATACTGGACACAGCATATTCTATACTTGACACAATGTCAATGGAAGGGTAGTCGGCCACTTGGAATAACTCCCTCAAATATGCATTATTGAACCTGAAGAAAAGATTTCTGTCTTCGAAGGATGACCCTTCAAATTCTAACATGTCTTGTGGCATGAATTTCTTGATCCTATCCAACAACTTTTCTACAGTATTGTTTTGGCTTGCTTTGAATGGAGACCCACTACTACTCTTCACATTTACGTCAGCATATTTTGCATACTTCAAACAAAGATGGGTAAGAAAGTGACCCTCCCATCCATCATATCGAAATGGTAGTCTCTTTTCTGCAATTGCCTCGTACAGATCTTTGCACCCCATTATTGCTCCTATTAAGACCCACAACATCATTGCTGGTTCCCCCTTTCCTGTACTCTTATAATTCTCCACGGGGGTAAAAGGATAGCCATGTCCATTTGAATCTTCCACTTGAATGGCATTTATCGTAGGCAACCAAGAGCACCTACATGTGGTCACTTCTTCCCGATATCGACCAAATCCGACACTTCTTCTAACTACTACATCAACTGATTCGTCTCTCCCTTTTTTCTGAAAGAGCATACAGTCTCTCAAGTTAACATAGGTTGCTGATTCTATATACTTTTGTAAACTACCTTCAGGGTAATCCTCGGCAGCACGTTCACGTAAATTCTTTGCCAGCTCTGCATTCATCATTCCATCTCTCACGAACTGCGATATCAACGAATTAATGTCGTTACGCTTAGCTATTGATTGCGTCTCGTGCGTCATCAGCATGACTGAAAGGCTTGAAAATTGTGGTTCTGATGTTAAATAAAAAGAGTCTGCTCCACTGAACGTATATTGTTGGGATGTCATCATCATGGTGGTGTTGTACTTGGAAGCTTTCATGTTACCAACTGTTCTAGGCTGAGCCTGACACGGACACAGCTGGTCAGACCGTTCTGAACTCAGGATGTTGTTAGGCTTACGAGGCGGATGCAAGTATAACCGTTTTGTGTCGGAATGTTTCATATGATGTCGGCAAACCATTGCCATCAATCCCTCTCCTTCCTCCAATACCACGCAAGGTTGCACTGGCCACTTAGGATTCATCAGAACAAGATCACGATTTTCCTCCTCACAAATATAATCATTACGAGATGATTCGACCAAATGCATTTTTCGATACCATTGTGCGGTGGGAAAGTTGAGTACAACCTTTCGCAGGTGATGCTGTATCAAAATGCCAAGATTTGTGTGACCCGCTTCAAAACAAAATTCGGTGCACCCCCATGGACACAGCACATCTGGTATCAATGAAGTCTTTTCAGAATTCAACTCAACCAGCATCCTCTTCATATCCAAACTATGGATATTGTTCCAAAATTTATCCACATCCATCGTGCGATCAACAAAGAACGGCTTTGGTTGGTCTAAGGTACATCCATCATAGGGTTTTATAATATTGCCACGGTAACGGTACTGAATGATACCGATGGCTTCAAACCAATATTCTCTCATGGATGCACATATCATCCGCCACAAAGTCTCTGCACCTTCAATTTGATGATATGGTACATTATCTGATGCATTACATCCACTTAGAATGTCCCATAAAAATGAAGGCCAGATGTTTTTCCAGTCAAACATGTGTGCCTTCTGAGATGAGGTCATGGACGAATAATCTGGAGTCTTCTTAAGGCAACGTTCACATTCCTGACACAGTGTGAAAAATATTACTTGATCATCCACTCGTCGTGGTTTAACCTTGGCGAGCTTGCATGTACGAATCTCCTCGTTCGAGACTACAGTAAACGTCAACTTGTATCTCGGATCAACACTGAAATCTCTACGGTGACAGTTGTCACATGAATCCTTTTCCTCGTAAACCACCTCCATATCATGATGCGCGCGCCTCTCTTCATGTCGCTCCTCTGACAGACGTGCATGCGCCTCTGCATGCCCCA
>Ga0208358_1000350_pt1 | contig 16464 bp, 10 predicted proteins | sample LakMenEpi10Aug09_FD_150685 | JGI IMG/M metagenome (GOLD analysis project Ga0208358, IMG submission 150685) | Freshwater microbial communities from Lake Mendota, WI - 10AUG2009 deep hole epilimnion (SPAdes) | ecosystem: Environmental > Aquatic > Freshwater > Lake > Epilimnion/Euphotic zone ... | reverse complement strand
GTAATATTCTTCGTTAATCTCCACTCCGTGCTGATGGGTTTCATAGTCACTGCCACCTTCTTCGTACTTAGGCGAGCCCATCATGACCTTCCCTCTAGGGATCAACACTAGTTTCATCCCGATGCTGTTGGTCATCTCTTTAGGCAGCTGAGCTTCACAGAGATTGGCCCCACAACCGATCAAAAGTGATAGAGCAATCAGCGATTTACGAATCGATTGGTACATGATGGGTATATTCGCCTTGAATTGGCTAATTGACTTCGGCTATTTGGAAACCTGTTTGGCCGAATAATTATTGAATTGTAGCACTTCTAAGATCCCATTCACCCTGCCACCAACTGTTAAGTCCCTGTTTTGTTGGGACCGATGAACTCGACTCGGTCTTGAGGCTGCACCCCAAGTGGGTCGCGATGCAAGTGGAGCGAAGCTTCCCGCCATCGCCCAGCAATTCCAAGATCCGCTGTTCCCTCATCTTCGCGACTCTCCAGTCGTAAAATTCCTCCGTGTGCCGCTACATTGCGTGCAGCGATGGGGTCGACCTGTTTCTGCGATCAAGATCTAGTTTGGGGGATCGATGGCAACCCGGAAGCTGATACTGAGAAACTCAAAGCCGCGAAACGTCGGTGCAGTGGCGGTACGATTGGCCGAACGATGGTAGTCTGGGCTGTAATTCCAGCTCGCTCCGCGGTAGACGCGATCCTTTCCCGAGCGAGGTCCTTTGGGGTCAGTAACGCTCTTGCGCGGATAAACTTCATACCAATCAGCGACCCACTCCCAAGCGTTGCCGTGCATATCATAGAGCCCCCAGTCATTTGGTCGTTTAAGCCCCACAGGATGAGTTTGACCGCCTCCGTTTTTGTCGAACCAAGCGTATTTGCTGAGCAGTTGAGGGTCATTGCCGAAACAAAAGGCCGCTGGGCTACCAGCGCGGCAAGCATACTCCCATTCCGCTTCGGTCGGTAAACGATAGATCCGTCCTGCTTTCTTTTCCTCTGGCAATTCTGAGAGCCGTTGGCAGAATTCAACGGCATCGAGCCAACTCACCCCCTCGACGGGATAGTTGGCAGGATCGACTTTTTTATCCTGCGGGAATTGGCTTGGATTGGTACCCAGGACATCTTTATATTGAGATTGTGTCACTTCAAACTGACCGATGTAAAAATCTCGGGAGAGTGTGACCTGGTGCAATGGTTCATCCAGATCTGCTCCAGGGTCGTTTGCAGCCGAACCCATATCGAAGGTTCCTTTCGGGATCAGTTTCAGTTTCATCCCGATGCTGTTCGTGAGCTCTTTGGGCGTCTGTGCTTGCAAATGCTCATTAAAGGTTAGGAGAAACATGACGACACCAAGAATAATCGATCGCGGACGTTGCATTGCGGATGTCTTCAAATAGAGCATTTTAGGACCAAATCGATGGAGTAAAACCTTAGTATGTTACAACCCAGACAAGATACGATCAACGATGCCATGAAAAGGCAGACTCTTTTTCAATATTAAGTGTTCGAGCTCAATTCGCTCGGTTTTGCGGGTGTCTCGCATCGAATGGAGCAATCGTGACCCACTCGAAATGCCGGCGCCTCAAAGCAGTCGCATCCTCTCGCTGTGGAGGTGGGCGTTGTGCCAAAACCTCGCTGAAGTGCTGTACTACCAAGTTTACCAGATTCCTCTTCGCAACATCTTGATTTCCACCTTCGATCAGTTATGTTCTTTGCTGGAATCGCATCTAAGAGTGCGGGTGTAACTCAGCGGCTAGAGTGCTAGCTTCCCAAGCTGGAAGTCGTGGGTTCGAATCCCATCACCCGCTTTCGAATCTTGAGGCTGATCTGGATCAGACCGCTGCGGCTTTCTTTCGGCTCTTGGGTTCACGGACCGGAGCGGCCTCGATCACTTTAAGCTCCATGGGCATGAGAATTTCGTGTGCCGGAATCAATTCGATATGGCTGCATCGTTCAAGCTCAAATCGACGTGGGTTCTCACGGCATAAACAGAGTGCTAAGAGTGAGCGTGAATCCTCCATCTTGATCGGACTGATAACCCGCTCGGTCAACTCCCCATCTTTGGCTCGATATCTCAGTCGCACTGCGTAATCGTCTGGAGAGTACATCGCTTGCCTAAGAATCGCGACTTCGCTGTTTCCCATGGATCCGATCTCCGATGCACTATGTTTCGTGTTGTTTTTTCCTGAATTACGCACTTCTAACTAGCAATATCGCTTGGGGCTGTGACACCTCTGGTCACTGAGCATCTCGAAAAACCTCAAACTGGAAAAAAACATCAAAAAAGGTTACGATCTTGGAGCCCCGATTACTCCAGTTATCAAAAAGGCTTCTGATGCTCAGACTCTCCCGTTTCTCGTTCGGTGTTGGTGATCGCTTTGCCCATCAAGCAACCGCACAGCTAAAAGCATTCCAGCAAGTGCTCTCCGAGGGTGTGCAAGTTATCCCAGTGTGGAACAAATCCAATCGCGAGCACAGTTTCATCGGCTCGCAACCCGCAAGTGTTCGAGCTGCTGCCGATCTGGCGATCAAGCAAGCTGGTTGGACTTTACCCTGGCATACCGATGCGGATCACATTCGGCTCGAGACGGTCGACCGTTTCCTGGATAGTTCGGATTTTTTTACGATCGATGTCGCCGATTCGATTGGACAACAACCTTCGCAGGAGGCGATCAGTCGCTTTTTAAAGAACCATCCAGAGCTGTTTGGTAATCTGCATATTGCAGGGATCGAGGAGAGCATATTTCTTTCTGGAGATGCTCTTGCCCAGATCGTTACCAAGTACCTTGTGGCTGCCCAAGAAGCCGGACGGATATACCGTTACATTGCAAACAAGCTCGGTGAAGGGAACTTCATTGCGGAGGTTTCTATGGATGAAACCGACTCTCCACAAACACCACAAGAACTGCTGGTGATCCTTGCTGCACTGGCCGATGAGCGCATCGCACTACAAACGATCGCTCCGAAATTTACGGGTCGATTCAATAAGGGAGTCGATTATGTGGGTGACCTGGATCGATTCGCCAAGGAGTTCCAAGACGACTTGTGCGTTCTTGCCCATGCAGTGGAACGCTACGGACTTCCCGACAACCTTAAACTCAGTGTGCACAGCGGGAGCGACAAGTACTCGATTTACCCAATCATCCGACAAGCCGTCGCGAAGGCTCAAGCGGGCCTTCACATCAAGACCGCTGGGACAACTTGGTTAGAGGAACTCATCGGCCTTTCTGAATCGGGTGACGAGGGAACTCGATTGGTGCGAGACATCTATGCCACCGCTCTGGAACAGATCGGTTCTCTTACGGAACCTTATGCAAGTGTCATCGACATTCGAATGTCGGAACTCCCCGACCTGAACACGGTGGAAAAATGGGATGGACATCGCTGGGCAAACACCTTGCGCCATATCCCCACCCATCCGCAATACAATTCCAACGTGAGGCAGTTGCTGCACGTCTCGTTCAAACTGGCTGCGAAGAAAGGGACAAGATACACCGATTTGCTCAAAGAACATAGCGAGATCATCGGTCGCAACGTCTATGAGAACCTCTATGAGCGTCACATGAAGCCGTTGTTCCTGGGATGATTACCTTGAGCAAAACCAATTGGTTACCCTGGGTCGCACTCTTGGGCATGGTTCTGCAGGCGACCCATGCGAGTGCTCAAGATCCGATTTTAAAACCGTCCGCTTCGGGACTTGTTCCTTTACCTTACAACAACCCAGGATTGGTTGTCGATCTTGGTGTCGGGCTTTGGGCTTGGCCCATCCCCTGCGATGCCGATGGAGATGGAGATTTCGACTTGATCGTCTCTTGTCCAGACAAACCGTCCAACGGCGTATGGTTCTTTGAAAATCGACAAGGCGATACATCTGGTGATCCGATGCCTGTTTTTGAACCTGCCGTGAAACTCAGCAGCACCGTTCATTACGTCATGCCCAGCTATACATCCGATGGGATGCGTGTGCTGAGTCCTGGCAAGGAATACAGGAATTTCACCAAAACCGGAACGACCGACTCGATGCCGTTGAGCGTTGCAGCGAATTTCTATAAGCCACAAGGGACGCAGACCAAAGGCCCAAAAGTTCGCCACAATCAATGGCGATACGCCGATTACGACCAGGACGGTACTCTTGATTTGATCGTCGGAATCGAGGATTGGAGTTTCTATGGATGGGATGACGCTTGGGATTCCCAAGGCCATTGGCAGACCGGATCCTTGAGAGGATTTGTCTACGTTCTCCGAGGTTTGCAGGATGGAAAGTTCGCAGAACCACTCGCTTTGAGGAGTGCCAGTGGTGCCTTGCTAGAGACCTTTGGCTGCCCATCTCCAAACCTCAACGACTGGGATAGCGATGGCGATCTGGATTTGCTTTGCGGTGAATTTCTCGATGGTTTTACTTACTTCCAGAACGTTGGCACCCAAGAGCGCCCAGTTTACAGCCAAGGGGTCCGGGTTGCGGATGTCCATGGAAATCCATTGACCATGGATCTGCAGATGATCGTCCCAGTCGCATTTGACTGGGATCGCGATGGGAATACAGACCTGATTGTCGGTGATGAGGACGGCCGAGTCGCTTGCGTCAGAAATAGCGGGAAGTTCTCTTCTAACCAAACGCCTCTCTTTGAAACTCCGAAGTACTTCCAGCAGAAAGCGGACACCCTCAAATGCGGGGCGTTGGCCACCCCTGTCGGAGTCGATTGGGATGACGATGGAGATGAAGATATCGTATCGGGAAACACCGCAGGGTATATCGAGTTTTTTGAAAACCTCAGCGGCCCAGGCGTTGCAAATCCCCGTTGGAATCTCCCGAAAAAACTTACCGTCGACGACAAGGTGTTTCGAGTTATGGCGGGACCAAACGGGAGCATCCAAGGACCTGCGGAAGCAAAGTGGGGCTACACAACCTTGAGTGTCGCGGATTGGGATCACGATGGCCTTAAAGACATCGTTTTCAATAGCATCCTTGGACGCGTGATGTGGCTCAAGAATATCGGTAAACCCGGACTGCCGATTCTCGACAAACCCAGGCCAATTGAAGTTCGATGGGAAAGTGAGCCACCCACCTTGAAGTGGGGTTGGCTCAAACCGATCGGAACCGAGCTTTTGACACAGTGGCGCACCACGCCGGTCGTCTATGATTTCAACAGTGATGGCCTCCAAGATCTCGCGATGCTCGATACCGAAGGCTATTTAGCCTACTTCGAGCGAGAGGATCGAAACGGCATGATAGTTCTCAGATCACCTCGAAGGGCGTTTGTAGATTCGGCTGGCCAACCGATGAGGCTTAATCCAAAGACGGCCGGTGGATCAGGACGTCGCAAACTAGCGGTCTGCGACTGGAATTCGGATGGCAGATTCGATTGGCTTTTAAACTCGAAGAATGCGGATCTGATGTTGCAAAACTCCTTGTCCAGTAACGACCAACCAACAGTGTGGCAGTTTGAAAACGCTGGATCGATTGCTGATAGAAACATCGAAGGCCACGATGTAAGCCCTACGACCATCGACCTTGACGGAGATGGATTCAGAGAGTTTCTCGGCGGAGCCGAAGACGGTCGAATGTATTATTTGAATCCAAGGAATAGACCATGATAGAACCCAGGTCCCGGGTCTTGGTATCGCTTGTCTGTCTACTACTCATCTCAACTGGCTTTTTGCATGTCAGAGCCCAGGATGTGCAGAGGGTCGATGCGATCTACTACAACGGCAAGATTGTAACGGTCGATGACCAATCGCAAGTGCTGCAGGCGTTTGCTGTCTTTGAAGACAAAATTGTGGCTGTCGGTGATAATTCTATGGTGCGAAAATTCGCTCAAAAAGACACCGTCCTTAAGGATCTGGATGGCCGTATGGTATTACCCGGCCTGATAGACTCGCATGTTCATGCCCCCGACGCGTCGATGTTCGAATGGGATCATCCGATTCCCGAGATGGAGACGATCCAAGACGTTTTAAGTTATATTCGTTCCCGCGCAGAGGTACTTGAACCGGGGAAATGGATCCATGTCAGCCAAGTATTCGTAACTAGGCTAGCCGATCAGCGATTTCCAACCCGTTTCGAATTGGATCAAGTGGCTCCGAAACATCCCGTTTTTTTTCGCACCGGTCCCGATGGTGCCTTGAACTCATTGGCGTTGGAACGTTCCGGAATTGACAAAGATTTCCAAATCAGCGACGGAGAACCGGGCTACATCGAGAAGGATCCTCAAACCCAAGAGCCCAACGGAATACTGCGGAGTTGCACAAGATTGGTCAAATGGGAGGACCCTAGGGTTAAGCCTACCGATCAGGAGCGGATCTCCAGACTGGCAATGCTGCTCAAAGACTACAACAGTGTTGGTCTGACAAGTATTTGTGATCGGCTGGCTACCGATGATGGAATTCGTCTCTACGAAACTTTGCTTGAACGCGATGCCTTGAGTTGTCGCGTCTTCTTGTCCTATTCCGTCAACGCCCAGGCTTCGATGGAAGAGATCGAGAAGTCGATCAAGAGGGCCGCGACCCATCCAAGGCATCACTACGATAATCGGTTATGGCTGCGTGGCATTAAAGTCTTCCTCGATGGAGGGATGCTCACCGGAAGTGCCTACATGCGTGAACCTTGGGGGCTGAGCACCATCTATTCGATCACGGATCCAAAATACCGAGGATTGCTCTATATCGAGCCGAGCAAGCTCTATCAGATGTCGAAGCTTGCCTTGCAGAACGATTTGCAATTCACCGCCCACTCGGTGGGTGACGGAGCCGTGCACGCTCTGATCGACGCTTATGAGAGAATCTCAACACAGGATTTTCCAGTCCGAGACAAAAGGCCATGCATCACCCATTGCAATTTTATGAGTGCCGAGGCGATCGAGCGGATGTCCAAGGTTGGGATCGTAGCCGATCTACAGCCAGCTTGGCTGTTCCTCGATGGCAAAACCTTGCTCAAACAGTTTGGCCAAGAGCGGACCGCTTTTTTCCAGCCTTACCGGAACCTAGCGGATGCAAAGGTGATCGTCGGAGGAGGTTCGGATCATATGCAGAGGATTGGATCCTTCAGGAGCGTGAACCCCTATAATCCATTCCTTGGTATGAGCGTTGCGATCGAGCGGATTCCAAGGGGTATGGATCAGCCGCTGCATCGCGAGCAATGTATTTCCAGACAGGAGGCAATCCGACTTTACACTCGAAACAATGCTTATTTGACCTTTGAGGAGAACCACAAAGGTTCGATCGAGCCTGGTAAGCTTGCGGATTTCATCATCCTCGACAGAGACATTCTCGAATGTCCCTTGGATCAAATAGCATCGACCAAGGTGCTGGAGACTTATGTCGGTGGCAAACTGGTTTATCGTGCCGATTAAATAGAACAAATATCTGGAAGTGAATCATGAGTACGTTTGAAACGTGGAGCTCTCAGAAGGTAGAACAAGCGTCGAGCATCACCCAGCAGCACGCTTATCGGCGTGGTCCGAGGATTACAGCGATCGAGACGCTAGTACCGCACGACATCATGCCAGGTTTATTGGCCTTGCGATTGCATGCTCAGGATGCCAATGGCAAGGTATGGCTGGGGCATGGCGAAACGTACTATGTACCGACATCGGTCGCTGCGGTGATCCATGACTTTTTTTCTGCCCGCTTGCTCGGGTCAGACGCATTGGCGATCGAAAGCCATTGGCGATTTTTGTACGAGAGGATGATCGCCTTCGGTGGCACCGGGGCCGAGTTGCGAGCACTTTCGGCGGTTGATTTGGCATTATGGGATTTAGCAGGTCAGATCCATCAAGAGCCTATCTGGAGGTTGCTTGGGGGGCCCGTGCGGGATTCGGTTCCCGTTTACAATAGCAGTGGTGGGCCCAGTTACGGCCGGAGCAACAATCAGATTCCTGGAGCATCGGGTTGGCCGGGACATGGGGATCCAGGCAAGCCGGGACCACTTGAGGACAATTGGGCAAGCATGAACCGACCTGTGGAGTTGGCCAAGGAGCTCATAGGCCTTGGGTATCGCGGTATGAAACTCTGGTCGTTCGATAACGTGTATCGCAGGCAGGGGGGCCAGTTGTTGAGAGCCAGAGACATCGACGAAGGACTAGCGCCTTTTAGGCAGATTCGCGAGGCGCTCGGAGACCAGATCGATTTGATGCTCGACGGCCACGGATTCTTTTCTCTCGGAGCTGCCAGACAGATTGCACAAGCGATGCAAGAGGTGCACCCGCTATGGCTGGAGGATATCCTCAGGCCTGATTGCATCCAAACGATGGTTGAGTTTCGCAAGAGCATCAACATTCCAGTTGCCGTCAGCGAGATGCTTGTAACTATCGATGCTTATCGTCGAGTTTTGGAGGCAGGTGCCGCAGATATGATCATGATCGATCCGACTTGGGTGGGCGGTATCTCGGGAACTCGTCGGATCGCCGAACTTGCTCAAGCCTACAACGTACCGACATTGATGCACGATTGCACCGGACCGATGACTTTGTTGGCAGGTTTGCACATCGCTGGCTCTAACACCGGGGTTGCGTACCAAGAGACGGTTCGAGCTCATTTGGCAACCTTGTATCCACACCTGATCGATACGGAATTACGGGTTCAAGAGGGTCAATTGGAATTACCTTCACGCCCAGGGATAGGTGCACGGTGGCACGATGGGTTATTTGCTTCGGGGCATCCTGGTTACCGTCGCACCGACTCTGGCACTGGGTGACAGGTTCATGCAATGCGTAGTTTTCCGGACACTTTAGGACTGTGTATTTAAGCCAAAGGTCATCGGTAAAACGACTCGAAACGTGCTGCCGTGTCCGATTTGACTTGTCAGACCGATATCGCCGCCTAGCAATCGACACAATTCTCGAACGATGGACAAACCCAGCCCAGTTCCTGAGTGTTCACGTGTCAGAGAATCCTTTCCGATATCACCTGAGGCTTGTCTGAATTTCTCAAAGATCACTTCATGCTCGTGAGGTGCGATCCCAACCCCGGTATCAGCCACCGATAAGAAAAAGGTTCCATCTCCATTCTGTTCGGCAACGATCGTAACTAGTCCTCCCTCAGGTGTGAATTTGATCGCATTGGAGATCAGATTCGTCAAGATCTGAGAGATTTTTCCTTGGTCTTGCTCAATTCGTAATTCCTGGACGCTCGAATCGACCTGCAGATTGATGTTTTTGTCCTCGGCCATTTTCCGAAACAGTTCGATCTGAGCATAAATCAGGGCAATGAGGTCAAAGGATGACGGACGCACCTCGGTCTTGCCCGCTTCAATTTTCGCAAGATCCAAAATATCGTTGATCATCTCCAAAAGCACTCTTCCTGAATTCTGGATGTTTCCGACCCATCTTCGTTGCTTGTCGGTTAGATTTTCGATACCGGAGAGAACATCGCTAAATCCTAAAATGCTATTTAGCGGAGTCCGGAGCTCATGGCTCATGTTCGCAAGAAACTCGCCTTTGAGCCGGTTGGCTTCGTAAAGCTGAAGATTGACGCTTGCTAGTTCATCGATCCGTGAATCGAGTTCGTTGTTGACAGCCTGAATCTCTTTCTGCGTAGAGGTGATGTGCCTAAGCATCCGATTGAATGAATCTGACAATTCGGCAAATTCGTCATCGGTATCGACACGAAACTCTAAGTCCGTCTTACCGCTTGTGATTTCATCCGAAACATACTTCAGCTCCGCAAGGGGAATGATCACAAGGCGTTTCAAAATCCAATGAATGAAAAAGAGGGATAATGCCAAGGTTGCGATGCCTATGGAAGACAGCAGCGAATAACTCCAAATCCTCCAATAGCTGGTATCTTTAACCGGTATTCGAACTTTGATCGCACGGAAGGGATCGACAGAGGCGGCAGTCTGCATAGGAACCGACTGTTGGTTGTTACGAGAATGACAATCCTTGCATTTATCCCCGAAGAAAACCGGATGGTAAAAAACATGGTAGCCATCGACCTGCCCCGCGTCCTCGAACACAGATTGAAAGGTATTCAAGGTGGGTTCAAGGCTCACCGTTGGATCGCTTGGCACCGAGATCGCTTTGCTATTTTTGGCGTCTGCCAGTCGCTGAGCTGTCGCTTTAGCCTCAAGCTCCGAGAGTTTCGAGTGGAGTTTGGTCAGGAACGTGAGATCGTCATGGTCGGCGAAAACTCCGCCTAGGTCCTTATGCTCAAGCCCATCTTTCATTCTCAAACAAGTCGAATCATACTGAAGACCCCGCTTGTTCTGATCGAACATCGCCAAGGGATCTTCTCGGGTGCTTCCAGCTTCGGCATTGTTATTCCCTGTGACAAGTGAGCTGTGCATGCGCCTAATCACTTTGTCGGCATAATCTTCGGAGGACTGCCGAATCGCTTCTTTAACAAGACGTTCGGCGACCAATTGCACAGCGACTGCACCGAGAATCAACGAAAACAAAAGTGCCAGCCCGAGAAAGAAAAGACACTTCTTTTCCAGCGACCAATCTGTGAATAAGCTCTTGAACAAAACTGGGCTCCTATTGGATCCGTCCAACGGATCTATCCATCGCAAGGGGAACCCTATTGTACTAGATTGCTCGGAGCCTTACAGCAACCGATCGATTTGCTCGTGCGTGGTATATCCGTTTTCCAATGCGAGCCAAATCAGTAGACCTTTTTGGGCATGCAGACGATTACCGGCTTGGGCAAAGACCAAACTCTGATCCGAGTCGATCACTGCATCGGTGATTTCCAAACCCCTCCTTGCTGGCAGGCAATGCAAAACCTTACTGGCGCTCGGAGCCAAGCTCATCAATTGGCTGTTGACTTGATAGGGACCGAAAGCGTTTTTGCGAGACTCGTTTTCCGCTTCCTGGCCCATGCTCGTCCAAACATCGGTATAGATAAAGTCCGCATCGTGAACCATCTTGCGAATGTCATCACTTTGGTCGAAATCGAGAGGACCAAGAGCCCGAGCTTGATGCAAAAAGCTTTCCGGAATCTGATACTCTTTGGGGCAAGCTAGACGAAACCGGACTCCGGTCATCGCAGCAGCTTGGATGAGCGAACGGACCACATTGTTGCCATCTCCGACAAAGGTCAATTGCTTGCCTCGCATCCTGCCTCCGGTCGATTCATCGATCGTCAAGAAGTCAGCTAGTGCTTGGCAAGGATGAGAGTCATCGGTCAGCCCATTGATCGTTGGAACTGAATCGAACCGTACCAATTCTTCAATCGTCGATTGCGAAAAAGCACGACAAACCAGAAAGTCGCAGTACTCACCGAGGACTCGAACGAAGTCACCGATCGACTCTCGCTGGCGCCAACCTGCGTCTCCGGTAAGGTACAGAGCGGTTCCTCCAAGCTGGGCCATGGCAGTTTCGAAACTAACCCGCGTCCGCAAGCTCGCCTTCTCAAACACCAGAGCGCAAGTCCGATTTTTCAGCAAATCCGGACGCTTGCCATGCTTGAGCAACCTTTTGAGTTTGTGCGACCAATCCATGATCGTGTTGAAATCGTCGATTCCTAAATCGACAAGCGATCTTAAGTGCTTCATCGTGAAAAATCTTATATACGCGAGGCGGAGGTGTTGCGCTGCTGGACAATCTCCGTACCAACCCCCGCAGTGGTGTAAATTTCGAGCAATAAAGAGTGCCGCAATTGGCCGTCGATAATGTGAACCTTGCCTACACCCCTATGGAGTGTTCCAAGACAAGCCTCAACCTTGGGAATCATCCCTCCACTGATCACGCCCTGCTCGATAAGCGATCGAGCTTCATCAGCAGTCATCGAATGAATCACACTGCTTGGATCGTCTTTGTCTCGACGAACACCATTGACATCGCTGATGAAGATCAATTTCTCGGCTCCCAATGCCTCCGCAACTGCCATCGCTGCGGTGTCCGCATTGACGTTATATTTCTGGCCTTGCTGGTCGATGCACATCGATGGAATGAATGGAATTTGTCCGGTATAAGTCAAGCTTTCGATAGTTTGCCGATCCACTCGGGTAACTTGTCCGACAAAGCCTAAGTCGATCGGCTCACTGCCCGGCTCTTGTAATAGCAATTTTTCGCCAAACAAAACATTCGTGGTTTGGAAATTGAGATTCATGGCCCTGCCTCCCAAACGCTCTACCTCCTCAGTCAAGAAGGTATTGAGTTCATATCCAAGCGTCTGTTCGACGATTTCCAATGTTTTCGCATCGGTAACCCTGCGACCTTTGATCCAAACCGGCTCGATTGCTGCAGCCTCCATCGCCTTGTTGATCGATGGACCTCCCCCATGCACAACAACCGGACGCATGCCCACGGTCTCCATGAAGATAATGTCCATGAGCGTGTGCCGCATCGCATCCGGGTTTGCCATCAAGGATCCCCCAAGTTTGATCACGGTTGTTTTGCCCCTGAACCGACGTATCCATCCCATCGCCTCGATCAAGGTGTCGGCTTTTTGCACCGCTTTTGATTGGTCGTCCACGTCTATTCCTGTCGCTCGAATACAAAAACAACAACGCCGACACGCTTGCACGAGCCGGCGATTCCGAAATCAAGGGAAAAATCCAAACAGCAATTTTGGACATCAGACCAAAGAGCACCCATCAAGTAGGGCAGGCCTAAGCCAAACCAAGATTGTAGCCCGAAGCCAAGACGACTTCAACAGATTCCAAAATCTTGCTGCTAAGGACTTGGCATCATTTTTCTTAATTCCGCTGTCGCTTTCGTTACAACCGACTCAGCCCAAACTTCCTGACCGTAAAGTTCGATGAGTCCTTTGAGGGCCCGCTGGCGATCGACCGGTAACTCTGTCGCTAAAATCCGGTTGTAGAGGTTTTCAAGTTGCGAGGTTTTCACTTTTTCGAATTCCGGATCCCGCTTTGCCTCAAATTCGCTCTGCAATCTTCTTGCGAATCGCGTCCAAGACTTCTCCTCGCTGGAAAGCAAATCCTCTGGATATGCATCTAGGAAAGCCGAGAGTCTGGCTTTCGAATGAGCCAAATCGCTATCTTTGTCTCGCACGATAGGACCCAGGGCCGAAATGATCGCGTCTTGTCCTTGCGTTGCGGTTTTATGTGAGCGTTGCAAATAACGCAGTCGCTTCAGGTAGTCGACCTCTTGGGCAGCCGTCTCGATCTCCCCGATTCGAGAGTCCTCGGGATATTTTTGCTTGAAAGCGTTAATTTGATCCTCAAGATCCAGCAATCGATTCTCATCGCCCGTTGCCATCGCATTGTGAATCGGCTCATAGAGTTGGCCAGGATCCACGGGTCTTGAAAAGTAGAAGAAAGCTCCTAAACAAGCGAGCAAAGCAGCGATGATTAACCCGATCTCTGCCCATCGCTCCCTTTCTTTCGCGACTGGATCTACCGTTTCGAAAATAGTCGCACTCGCTCGATCCCGATCGGTCACTTCACTAAAGGTCGACCCATGCGAAGTGGAGATACCTTCTGCCGTTGGATGCTTGACCAACGAATTGCCGGTGACATGCTCCTGAGTGGCTTCGTCTGGTGAGCTTGCGAATCTTTCCGGACGCCCATCGGTCACCAAGGGGATATCGGGAGTCGTGTTCGAATCGAGCTTGCGATCCTCTCTGGGACCTTTAGGGGGATCGATGCGAGTGGCATCGTGGTAAGGGGAATCAGACAAGTCGGCAGCAGATTGCAAATAGCTTACGTCGACACTCGTCGATTCCTGACTCTTCTTAATTTTCTCGTCTGATACAACATCGCCATCAGCTCTGGTGACCGACTTTTCAGCTTCAATTCGTCGCAGACCGGCGCGCAGGGACTGGAGTCGATTCATGGTCAAATAAGCCGTTGCGGGTCGTTTGTTCGGCTCGCGACTGAGCAATTCATCGACCAGTTTGCAAAAATCCTCTGGCGCCGATTTCGCTAGCTGGCTCAATGGGGTGTAGATTCCATACCGCACATTGAAGAGGATTTCCGGCATGCTGTTGCCCGTAAATGGAGGGCGTCCAGACAAACACGAATAGCAAATCGCGCCTAACGCATAAAGGTCGCTACGAGGAGTTGCCACTAGACCTTCGGCTTGCTCGGGAGGCATAAAATCCGCCGTGCCAACGGTGGATCCTGGGATCGTTGCATTCATACTCCCGAACAATCGGGAAATACCAAAATCCAGCAGTTTGATATTGTTTTCGGGTGTGATCATCAGGTTCGCAGGTTTTAAATCGCGATGGATGATCCCGAAATCATGCGCCTGTTTGAGTGCACTGGCGATATCAATTGCCCAGTCGAGTACTAACTGCCAGTCGAGTTTCCCTTCGATTTTAAGTTTTTGGTGAAGGTTGATGCCATCGATGTATTCCATCGAATAGAAGGGTATCGAATGGTGGTCTCCGATTCCGATCAACCTAACGATATTCGGATGCTTTAGCCTGATGAGCGTCTGAATCTCGGCTTCAAATCGGCGTTGGAATCGTTGCTCGCTTGCTAGCTCTTCCGAAATGATCTTCACTGCCACACGATCCTTATTCGTTTCATGGATCGCTTCGTATACCGTCCCCATGCCGCCACGGCCAAGTAGACGTATTACGCGATAGGGGCCTAGATAATCGGGACTAGGGTTTACCATCCTCTATTGCCCTTTGGCTGGACCATTGGAACGCAAGTAACTGATAATACCTGCGATTTCTTCGATCGTGAGCAACTGTTCGAATCCCTCAGGCATCAACGAACGCTCCGAGGTCTTGATCTGCTCAATCTGCGACTTGTCTAAGCTCTCGATCCGACCGTTGCTGCTTACCCACTCGATACTCGTTTCGTCTTCTCGCAGTTTTAAACCTGTAAGCGATTCACCGTCGAGAGTCCTAGCTTGGAAAACCCAATACTTCTCCTCGACGGATCGATTCGGATCGAGGATCCCGTTGATCCATGCCTCATTGGTCCAATGGTTCAGACCTCGTAGGTTCGGAGCCAAACTCTCTTCGTACTGCTCCTCACGCTTTTTCCCTTCATGGCACACTGCACAATGCTTCTGATAAGCGACTTGGCCGACGCTCGTGTCAGGTTTGCTGGGCCAGCGCAACAATGCTTCTTTGACGATCGCAGGGCGATCGGCTCCGGGTGCCGGGCCAAAGATTTCGCTCGCTAGAGTCGACACATTTTGGGCAGAACTACCTCGGAGGGCTTGAATCGTCACTGCATCGATATCAGCAATCGATATCCTGCCTTGCTTTACTTGTCCTAAGATCTCCGAAGCACCTTCGGCGCTTTGCACAAGTTTATTGAGGACCACTGATCTGCTGACCAATGAGAGGTCTTTCCATCGCTCGAGCATCTTGGTTGCAGAAGCTCCGCCTAGTCCGACAAACGCAAGCGCAAGCTCGTTATCGATCGATGATTGTTCGCCCCTGGTTAGTGCATCGAGCAGTAAATCGTGATCCTCTGTCCAAGCCGATCCCATTCGAGAAGTCATAAGATTCAATCCTGCGAGCAAATTCGATGGCTCGACCCTTTTTGAGTCCTTCGAAAAACTTCTCCAAGCACTCCTTGCTGAGTCTATAATTCGCTCGATTGAATCTTCGTCAAGACCGGAAGCGTCCCCGGCAGCGAATTGCTTGGCTAACAAGTAATGCCACGCTGGCCTAGACCCCTGATGGCTTGATACCGATCGGAGAAGCTCTCCTCGAAATTCTTTGGATACTTTGGGAACCAACTTTTCTGCAACCTTCTGCAGATTCTTAATATCCTGCTTGCTAGCGAGCACATCACGAAGGACTTCATCGATGCATGAGGGATTCAAAAAATTGGATGCCTCGAGAATCCAAGGATCCTGCGCATGTTCAATCAACACCTTGGATATCAACGTCACCGGCGGACGGGAGTCCTGACTCGATTCGACGGCTACCGACATCGCCAAAGCTGCAGAATTACTGATCATTTCTGGATCGATCACCAACCATAATCGACTTCTGATCTCTTCGTTTAATCCGAGCTTATCGATATTCTCCACAAGAAAGCGAAGGGTCTGAGCATCGCTTGACCGAACAATCGCATCGAATTGATCGATGGGAAAACCATGCAGGTGGATCAGCATGTTAGCGACCCTTATCCGCGTGGCAGACCGAGGGGTTTCTACAAGCAATCGCTGCAGTTCCCGCACGATACTGCCATGGCTTGGATTAACGGTTTTCAGCAAACGGCCTAAAAGCACCTGCTGCGCAAGATCCGCACGAGATGAGTTCATTCCGCCAATTTCAGCGATCAACTCGGAATCGGTTTTCTTTTCGAGATTGTCTATAGGGATCGGTTTAAAATCCGTACGACGAATTCGGTAAATCCGACCCCGGTCCTCACCGGCTCGAAGGTTGATGCGTCGTTGCCACTCTTCGGGAATCCACTCTGGATGCTCGATGACATAGCGATACATGTCGACAAGCCACATGGTTCCATCGGGAGCATTCTCGATGCGCACCGGGCGGAACCATGGATCTGTGCTTCGAATAAATTCGCTCTTGCTGTCAGCAGCGATCCGATTGGCGGCCCAAGTTGCCCCGGACGGCTTGAGTTCAT
>Ga0208358_1000349_pt1 | contig 16469 bp, 33 predicted proteins | sample LakMenEpi10Aug09_FD_150685 | JGI IMG/M metagenome (GOLD analysis project Ga0208358, IMG submission 150685) | Freshwater microbial communities from Lake Mendota, WI - 10AUG2009 deep hole epilimnion (SPAdes) | ecosystem: Environmental > Aquatic > Freshwater > Lake > Epilimnion/Euphotic zone ... | reverse complement strand
GATTCGGGTGAGATGGTTGACATCCTTTTTGTAGGCAAGATTGAGGCGAACAAGTTAAAAAATCTAGCTCCTATGAAACAAAGGTTTTTAGATACTTTTAAAACCTTCTTTGGGACGGCCTCAGATTATCAATGGTATGCAGGATTGGCAACATTACCCGAACCGTTAAACATTAATAGCAGTGTCGAATTAGCTAATTTTGTAATATTAAATAGCTCCCCTGATTTTATCGACAATGCAATAACTCAAGGGGGAAAATATATTGGTAGCGGTGTCGGTTCTACAGACCCAAATCTTCAATTAGCTGCACATCATAGGTATGGAACTTTTATTGTAGTTAACTGGAATCAGTCAAGTACCTGCGTCACGAGTTTATTTAATGAAACAAGTTTCACTCCGAGTAAAGCTGATTTATTGTATAATTCAATGTTTGTATTTGGATACATGAAAGGGGCCGAAGATGCAGAAACTCTTGTGGCTTTTGCGGGGGAAACACCAAAAACCGGAATACTGCCCTATGCTAAAGGGGACAATAACGATGATAATTTAATAGATTATTACGCCTTTTATCCTAAAGTTGATATTAAATCAAGTGATGTAATTATTATTTAATATGGAAATTTTAATTTCATTTACCACAACGGTTGGAGTTGTTGAGGCTTTAAGAACAACAAAAGATATTGCTGTTGATGTTGTAAATCAGAGCATTGTTTTGTGGTTAAAGAATAAAAAAATACCCAACCCAGGACAACCGGATCGACCGGTGAACAATAGGGAAGTAAACCGTAGAACTCCGCCTTATTTGGGAGTTGGAAAGTATGCTTATATAACGTCGTCTGGAACAAAATATGATTATAGCTTTGTTCGGTATTCTTGGAACTGGTGGAAAGAAGAATATTCTGGCACGGAGACCGGATCTTATTATTACCACGTCTTTGCAGAGGGGCTCTCTGGTGAACAGAGTGAGACATATAGAACTCCACCTGGAGGGCCGACCGGAGGTGGAACATCCAGAGTTCCCGCATCTTCTTATACCTCTGGATCTAGTAGCTCCTCTAGTTATTATGAGTACAACAATCTGTATGATGCTAGTAATCCTAACTGGCCAAACGGAGGAGGGGAGCCACCCGGCACAATGCTTGGAGGTCGGGGAAATGGTTTTCAATTTAGTTCCGTATCCGTATTTTTTGGAGATTAGTTTTGGCAACGTTAAAACGAACTAACATAATCAGTCGTTGTTGGCATTTCTCCCTCTGATCTCTCCAATAATATTCTAACACCCAAACCCATAAAACAAAAAGCCACCAAGCGGATGCCGGGTAACTTTAAGAGAGAATCTTTCCACCAATATTATTATAACACGAAAACATTAACATAATCAGTCGTTGTTGGCATTGCGATCGCACTCCTCGTCTACGGGATAAAACACTATATACCCCTTTGAGTTTATTGTCACTTTACACTTGATTGTCTTCCCTTGGTTGTCGAGTAAATACCCTACAATCGACGGCGCAGCTATTTCCGTTGGTGCTGTTTCTGTTGTCACTTTTACTTCCTTGATTCTTATCTAAATTTGTTCATGTTGATCTTTTCCACGCTTTTCTACAATCTTCAGAAGTGAACTTGTACAGTGTTCCTTTATCACGAGATGCCTTGCCACCTTTACGACCTATCTCGGTCATGTAGTCTTTGTTTCGTGACGTGGAAACCCCACCATCGCTACACTCGTCTGGCGTGAATTTATGAAGCGTTCCTTTATCGTGAGATGCTTTACCCCCTTTGCTAGAAACCTCCCGACGTTTTTCTGGGCTCATAGCAGCAAAACCACATTTCTTATTTTCTGATTTCATAATTTTACTAACATCTAAGTTAATATTTATTTTAACACAAATACCTTATAATAAAGAAAAAGTATCTGAGTTTGTAGAGAATCTCAGATACTTTTAAAAAGTAAACACACAAAGCAACAACACAATGATTATACAACAACTTTCACTATTTGAAACACAACCCGTAATTCTTGATTCAAACGAAAATTATACCCCGTCTGATTTGATTGATTTAGTCCATGAGTTTTATGGATTTCCTGAATTAGACCCTTTTAGCTGTGAACTTGCCAACCGAACGGTAAAAGCTCAAAAGATATTCACAATTCAAGATGATGGATTTAAACAGAACTGGAGACAGGCTAAGACACTCTGGTTAAACCCTCCCTATAGCGCGGGATTTGTTGAGAAGGTTGTTGACAAATTGATTCAAACCCTGAACGAGACGGAAGCGGAAGCCCTTTTGTTAACCAATACTGACAACAGTACAGCCTGGTATAAAAAGGCTTTGAATCGGTGCGATCGCTTCTGCCTACCCTCAACCCGACTCACATTCTACAGTCCCAAACGGGCGGCGGAAGGAAAAAAACAAGACCAAAACAGGTTCTCCCAAACTCTGTTTTATTTTGGATTGCAACCTCAAAGATTTGAGGAAATTTTTGAGGGGTGGGGAACTGTTTGTCAAACTTCTAAATGGTAGTAATTTAATCAAAAATAGATTATGAAAGAAGCGTTGGAATTATTGGAAGATAAGATTACTCAGATGGTTTTTGAATCCGACCTTGATATTTTTGTTAAGTGGCTCAAAAGCATGACAAAAGATGCAAGTGCTGACAATGAAGTGATAGTTTATCAAACCTTAGATGGTCGAAGTGGGGGATTTGATTTTAGATGCGACCCTTGTACAAAAGCTGCCATGATTGGATTTGCTTTGTCTGGGATTCTTTGGAGTCGGACATTCCCTGGGTTGCTAATAAAAGTTAATGCAGCATGGAAAAAAGCTAAAATAAAAAAGTAAACATGGATTGACGATCTAAAAAGCACCTCTATTAATTTAGAAGTGCTTTTTATTTGGCAAAGACTAGAAACCCTATACTCCTACTTTGTCCTGGCCTCCTGCTTTGCGCCGCAGATATTCAGCAAGGAGAAGTGCCTCCGCCCGACCGTTGTATTTCTTGAGCTTCAATTCCATAGCCATCTGGGGGAATAACTGCACCGCAATAATCCTTGATGCGTCCTTGTCTTTCCCTATCAAGCCATAGTGTTTTTTCCATTCTTGAGGGGTCACCAACTCCATAGGAATATTTAACGCTGCGATCACTCCCAACCAAATGCCAAAATTCATCCCAAAATCAAAGGTTGATCTAACTCCCTGTCCTGGCATCGAATGAACGCTCTCTATGGCGATTGTTGAGTTTGAGGTAACTAACTGTGCTAACTCCGATGCCATTAATGCAGGGCTTGACTTCGTTGTGATTTTAGTTTTGGACTTGACTGTTCCCTTGTCCGCAACCTGATCAATTAGCGTGAGGTTTGGCTTTTTGCTTTTAACCTTAGTTTTAATCTCAATAACTGGACAATCAATGAGTTTGATTCCCGATGGAGAGATGATGGCAACTCCTCCGGTTTTTCCTGGGTCAATTCCGATGAAAGTATTGATCATTGTTTTATATTTGCAAGGTTAATGATTGATGGACTGTGGGCAACATTTAAAACCCTTTCAAGTACCCAAGAAAAGTTTTGTTTATTAACTATTTCGCCAGTCTTTTTGCTCAAAATCCTAAGCATTATTCTTGTTTTATCGCTAATATAACCCGGATCATAGCCTAACTTTTCACCTATCTCTGAATAGGTATTATCTGTTAATATCCCCTCAATAATTTTCCTGGTTAAACTGTCAATGTGTTTCCCCGTTTCAGATAAAACCAAGCTATCAACTAACCAAATATATTCTAATTGTTCCCTAGATGTCATTGGTAAAATCTTCCTCTTTGTAATAAACCCCATTGTGAATTCTAAAACCCTCGATATTCTCTGTTTCGATATCCCAGAAATTAACTTGTTCACCAATCATCCAGATCAATAATTCTCTCAACGTACCAAAACCCGGAAGGTGTGGCAACTCAAGTCTTAGTCTGTCAGGCGTTCCAAAAGCACCCTTAAAATGACTACTAAATCTAAAAATAGTGTAATGATGACTAGCTATTTCTTTCGATATTTCTTCTACTTCATTCAGCAAACTTTCCAAATCTTTCATAACTATTTCCATCCCTTCTTAATACCATTCTGATTAGCAAAAGCTACATGATCTCTGGTGATCTGCCACTCATAACGGGGTCTTAACTCCTCTCCAATCCTGACGCAATCGGAGTCGGTATCAGTCAAGGGAATCACACCATTCTGATATTTGAACAAGGTCTTAGTTACCCAGTTAATATCTGTTAATAATTGATTCCCGCCGCGTTTCTTGGCTTCCTTAACCACTAATTCTGCTATTTGTGGATAGGGTGATTTTGCTTTTACCATACTCTCTCCTAATACAATTCAAAATTACCAACTCGGATTACCGCCATTAACAGCCTCAATCATGTATTTACTTCTACGATGCCAACCATTAGCAAATACCTTCTGAGATGGGTTCCCAGTGTAAATTGAAGTATAATAATCATCCTGTTTCTGGATATAGTTTTTAGCTTGTTCTGATGGTGTTGAACCGGAAATATCCCACTTTTTGCCACTATTGACATAACTATTCATAATGGCTAGATTTAAAGGTTTTTGAGCTTTATCAGCACCGGAAGCTACCCAGTAATCAGTATGATAGATTTTGATAGCTTGCGGTAGGGTAATCTGTGTAACCTCTATCCCGTGCCTTTTTGCCACAGCATTGGTAATACCGTATTTAGTTTTCCCACCGCCATCGGCAGGGTGATCCGACCAACCTCCTTCTACTTTTAGAATATGTGCGATCGCCCATGCAAAACCCTCGTCATTTATACCAGCTTGACTAACAGCTTTCTTAATATCTTCAGGGGCTTGTGCTTTGGAAATATCACCGGAAACATTACCCGATGGATTAGCACCCGTTACTGATTGAATAGCAGGGGATTGTAATAAATTGATAAGTGTAAACCCCGTTACCCCTAACATCATTAAGTTATTGAAAATCATTTTTTCGGCTCCATTATAGGGATTACTTTTTTAGGGTCAATATATTTCCCGTTGAGTTTTATTCCTAAGTGCAGGTGATTTCCGGTTGATGTTCCCGTCGTACCGACTAGAGCTATGGGAGTACCTGCTTTGACTGATTGACCTTTCTGAACTAAAACTTTCGAGGCGTGGCAATATTTGGAGAGATAGCCACCGGAATGATTGATCTCAACTGCATTGCCACAACCGCCCATGTCACCCGCAAAAGACACCTGGCCATCGGCAACAGCTAGGATGTTTGCACCCCCTGGCGCTGCAAAATCAATCCCGTTGTGCATTTTTTGCCCTCCCGTTACAGGATGCTCTCTCATACCAAACCCAGAAGATATTGTGTAAGGGGTTGAATGGGGATAGATAAACTTAGGGGCGTTTTTACCTAACGTAATTGTTTCTGATGTTGTTGTTGATTGGGATTGAGGAACTGAGGTAGAGGGTGATCCAAATTTAAAAATGCTAAAGCCCACAAGCAAAACAGAAACGAAACACCAGAACCAAACATCATCAAGCTGTTCCTCACAATCCCTTATCCTCTCCTCCAATTTCCGGTTCAACATTGCCTTATTTTCCCCCCATATCTTGCTTGCCTATTTGTTCTGATTTATCGTTTTTGGGAACGTCAAGGTTGTAGCGCGATCGCAAGCCACCTAATTTAAACTCTCCACTGAACAGATTTTTAGCAGTCTCTTTCTTTTCGGGTTTAGTGGAATCGGAAGATTTTTTATCATCGGTTTTGGGTTCTTCTTTAGGTTTTGCCCAGTCCTCCTTGGGTATCTGCCTAGTTATTTCTGGGATGGTTTTTACCGTTTCGGCTACACCCTTTTTAAACCACCAAGGGATTGACTGATTCCAACAAAAGTAAATCAGAAATACCCAACCCAGAACAGATCCAAAATAGAATAAAACTCTCATTATTTAACATCCTCCAGTGATTCAATTGGGGTAATGGTTGAATCGGAATCGTCACCTTGACCGGGGGGAAGTTGACGATTATTTGTGGCATTTATAGACCCGCCGAACCAATAGGTTAAAGTCCCTACACTTTTCTCGAATAATGTCTTGATAGCGGTTTCAACTGTCATCCCTCTGACTCCAAAAAAGACAAGTAAAGTTAGCGCAGAAACGAAAACAATTCTTGAGGGTTTCATAAGTAAAGCTCCTAATTAATTTGTGATTGAGTAGCTTGTTCAAAATCAACTGTTACCTTGATTTTCTTGTTAGATTCTTGTTTATTCAATGGATTGAACACTATAATTACCGACTCTTTCCCTTTAAGAAAAAACTGCATTCTACTAGAAGGGAATCCACGCTCTCTATAGCTGTAGTCTCCCGTTATTGGGTGTCGGGTTATGCGACGCAAGGAAAATCTGGTATCTGAAGAAACGGTAACTAACTGCACTGAATTAGATGGGTTGTGAATCCGTTGCCCTCTGGGTTCGCTGCCCACATACACCAGATAATTTCCTGGACGATTAAACACAGATAGCTCGGCGGCCGAAGGTTTTGGAGTAGATAATAACGATGTCGCAACAATCAATCCGATGGTCAATAGTTTTAACTTTTTGTTCACGATTCTCCTATTTATTAATTAAGACTTTGGACTGAGAGGACTGAGATAATTGAGACTCCCATGCGGGTTTTAGGTAGTTAATGTAACGCTTGTTAGTAGAACGCGGCTCTATTCCTAACTCGCTACAAATTTGTTTTAGGGGTGATGGAATCAAACCGTGGGAATATTTAAAAGCCCGAAGTTCAAGAGAAGATTTAAACAGGGCAGTATTAACCTGCTCCCACCAATCACTATCCGGGTCGGTTGATTTGGCGCTGGCAAAGGTAACGTTAAATCCTGATAGGTCAGGAATTACCACGACACGGCTTTGTCCTTTGATTGTGCAGATAGCCGGGCGTTTACCTTCTTTTAGGAGTCGCTCTGCTATCTCAATTAGCCCTGTTTTCTCCCCTCCTAAATATTTGATTTGAGACTCAGGGATTGAGGGATAACAAATAATTAGCTGTGCAATATTCTCAAGGGTTGCGAGGGTAAAGCCGCCCTCACCAACGGACGCGGATTGACCCACGGGGATTAACTTAATCTTGTAGCCTCTACCCTGCTTAATGATCTCAATTAGCTTATCGAGCCGGGAATTGGTTTTGTCTGACTTGTATCGTTCCACGATACTGTCAAATTCTTCGCAGATTAGGCAAATCGGAGTCAGGTCAACTTGAATTTCTGATAACTTGGTAAAGCCGTTTCTGGCTCCGTCAACACAAGCCTTAATCCGTTTATCTAATTGGGGGTGAACGTGATCAATTAGGCTATCAATCTCGTCATCGGGTTGCTTGATCCATTCGGTGTCCAACCCAAACCAATTATTAAGATACCCGTCATTATCGGGCTTTCCATAATTCGGGTCAGCAATGAACAATTGACCGTCTGGATTGTTGCCTAGCCATTGACTGATAACCAAGCCTAAGAGTTTAGATTTTCCCGACCCCGTTCCGCCTGTTAGCCTTTGATGTGGCAACGATAGAAATTCGGATACCCAACCCGAATCATCTTTGATTGATTGAAACTTAGACTTGATTTCCGGTGGGATAGCTTTGATTAAGAGTTGTGAAGATTTGGCATAACCTTTTTCTCCAAAGTCCCCTAGACTATCCAAAGCCTGACCAACTCCCCAAACTGTCCAACTAACTGATTTAGCCAAGGTATCGGGGACGGTGCGGGGTAGATCCTCAAGTTTGACCATAGACTCATCCCCTAGTATCAACCCCGCTAAAGCACCAAGGCATCCCACGCCCGCTAAATATAGAAGGATTGAATTATTAACGGGTTTACGCTCAATTACCAAAACGCTACCCCATTCTCCTTTCTGAGATTGGTGGGGTGAGATACCTTTTAAATCCTCAATCTGAACAGTCGCAGCGCTGAATAAACCAATGGCTGAAAATCCTAAACTTGCTGCAACGGCAACCCCCCAATTCTCCTTGGTAAAATTACTTGGTTTTGGCATCTTTAGCCTCCTTTTCTGCCAATTGTTTAGCCTCAAGTTCTAATTGCTTTTGAAGGGCCTCAGTCCGCTTCTGCTGCTCGTAGGTTAATGCCCTGAGTGACATAGCAACTTCAGAGAATCGGCGAACATCAGAAGCGAGAATCGAAACATTAACGGTTGTAAATTTGAGTTGAACTTGATCGGCCGCCGTTGTTGACCAATGCCGTTTTAATGCCAACAAATTACCCCAAACCTCAAACAACAAATCAGCCGCTTGCTTCCGTTCTTTAGGTGAACCGTTAAATTCTCCCTCTAGCGTAGCTTTATCAAGTTTGTTAGCCAGAAAGTTGATTTTCTTGATCAGAAATAACTCAATAGAAATGGGTTTCTTTTCAATCTCAGAACGAGCTTGCAACAGGAATGTTTCTGCTACCGCTTCACTCAGATTGTTAACTTGAAAACCTACCTCGTTCAATGACTTATCTAATAGCTCATTTCGTGCCATTTCTAAGTCAGGGGATGGTTGAAATTCTCCAGAATTATCATTAGCTTCGGTCGAGGTTTCCCCTGTTGGTTCTACCGTCATTTGCTGAACTTCGGCACTTTCAGCTACGGGAACGTTAGGAGCAAACTTCTTGATAATTCCTGATTTATTCCCGACTAAGGTAATAAAACTACAAACTGCAATAACTGTTAGTAAAACCGCTACTCGTTTTCGTGTTTTATTAGGCTTTCTAGGTTCCCTCTGAGTGGCTTCTGAATCCCCACTAAAAGCTGGTAAGTCATCACTAGGCTGTAAACTGTCTAACATCTATATCAATCTCCCTGTGCATGGTGTGAGGTTTTGATTTTCTGGGCGTTGGTGTTTGGAGTGGTGTTTTCGGGCGAAAGTACCTTTCCATAGAGTTCAAGGGCTTCAAAGTATTCAGGACTCCCAGGCTGAAGGCAATTCAGGTGATTCTCGGTTGCCCTTTGGATCAGTTCACCCAACACAAGGTTAAAGTCTGGTTTTGTGTCTGATCTGTTGGGGCTTGTTTCCTTGTTTGATTGGGTGTTATTGCGGGTTGTGATAGCCAAGAGTGCAGTAGTTGTGGAACTAGCTATTAATCCGATAAAACCCCCGTATTGACCCATTCTAACCTCTGATATTTCCGGTTCTAATGTTAGGGATAACAGGACTGAACTAAGACCACCAATCACAGTTCCAACCATGATCGCCTTAACGGGTTCTGGGATTTTCATATTGATAGTTTTGGGACTGTTCCCTGATTCGACTAAAAACTACTTGATTGCTAAATATTAAAAACCCAATAAAGAATGCTGTTAAATAATAAATAGTATTCATTAGAAACAACCTCCCATTAAAAAGGGCATGACGTTATGTGAGCAGTAAACTCCAAATAGATTAACCAAGTCGATAACGATCCCCACTTAAAACCCTCCCATTAATAATTCTAATTGTTGACTGATTTCCTTGGGTTGAGGGATTTTTAGGATAACTTCTATTCTCTCAACCCGCGTTTCTAATTGTTCTATTCTCCGAAAAAACTTCTCACAGCTAACTGGGATTTTTTTGACTTTCCCACCGCTTCGTTAAGTTGCTGTTCTAAAGCCTCAATTGAGATTTCTTGATCAAAGTCTAAGAGGTTTCCTAACTCATCCCCGGACGCTTGATCAATTGCATTCTTGTACTCAGGAATGCCAACTAATAAAGCCTTGGCGGATTCAATTTCATCGTCTGCAATTTCATTTAAGAAAGCCAATTGTTTTGCTTTTTTAAATAGTTTAGCATCTTCCCGCCCGGAGTTTTGACCCGCAACAACAACGGCTTTAGTGTTAACAATCGCGTTATCCTTAGCTTTCTTTTGGGTCTTAACAACTGCATCATTGAGTTGATCTGTTGTACTCCCTTTGGTGATAGCTGATTTAGTCTGCTGTTTCGGCTGTTCCGCCTGGGTTTGGGGTTTCCGTGAGTTCTGATACAACTCGGTAAGTTCCGGTTGAGTGTTGTTGTCGGTAGCTTGTGATTCTTGATAGGACATCGACTTTAAACTCCTTAAATAGTTGGGTTGTGTTTAGCATTAACATCTTCTGGAAAACTTCTATCTCGATAGATAAACCGTTGTTTAAACAGTGGTGATAGAGGCTTTGGAACTGATAGTAGGTATGGTGTGGGTATTTGGAACTAACAAAAATATGCAATAGGTACAAGATGTTTAATTCCGCCCAATCAACAGGTTTTCTTGTTATCCCCAAAACCCCTTTTCTGTCTGCGATTGTCTGGTGGGAAACCTTGAAAATCAACTGAATCTCTTTTGAGGAAAATGGTTCTAAAGCGTTTTCGTCTCTAAGATCTATTGTTTTCCTAATTCCCCCTTGCCTCGATCTAAAATCGCCCATTCATGGCTTCCTATAGTCCTCCGTTCTGGGTTTACTCAGGCTTGATTTAACCTGATGTACCAATAGTAAACCCACCTCTAAGGGTGGGCATAGGGGAAAATACATCTGGGGTGGAATTTGCCACTACTGATTATTCTTTTCCTGCCATTCCATAACATAAAGCGTGTGTTTGCAAAATCGTTTCAATACATCTCGGTCAACCCATAAGTCCACAAAGGTATTATCTTGATTAATCGTTGCAATACAGTATTGACCATTAAGGTTTTGCCCTAATTTTATTTCCCCTTTTAGGTGATGGACTTCTTGAGAGTGTGAATAATTGTCCATTATATTTTTCCCTCTGATTGTGCTAACAAACCTAAGTGGCGACGAAATTGAACGTATTGGGGTTTAGGGTCGTAGCCTTTGCGACGGTGATTTTTTACCGTGTCAGGGTCGGCTCCTGTTAACAATGAAATTTGGTTGATGGATTTTCCGGTAAGTAAACGAAATTCATCTACAGATAGTTCTTTTTGTGCAAACATTGTAATAGCCTCAACTGGGTTAAAGAATGGGTTGGGGTGGGGCTGATCGGCTGATATCCGGTCAGCCCCTTTCAGTATTTGTGTTAATGTTATGCTGATTATATGCTAAACGACATAAAAAAACAATGGACAAAAGGTATAGAATTACGATTAAGATCCCTGCGTGGCATAATAAGCGACTAAGGGAATGGGCGGCACTCAAGGGTGTAGCACGCACAACCTTGGCGGGTAACGTATTGCAGGCTCGAATAGAAGCAAACGACGAACAAATTGTGGCGATGTTAAAGTCTCGGTCTGAGGATGAAGGATTAACTATTGAGGAATTTATTAAAAAGATTGTCAATGATTCAGATGATCAAGAAAAGCCCACTAGGTAGAGTGAGCTTCTTTGGAGTTACCGGGACTAAAACAAACTTAATTGACCTTCACTAACCGTTTTACTTTTGGGATTGTTCCACGACTCCCCCCTAGAGTTTACACAATTTCGCCAGTGAGGGTAGGTTTTAAATGGCTTGCCTAGCGCGATAAACTTTTGAATTAACCGCAGTTCCTCAAGCCATATCTTGTAGGGTGAATGTTCCCTGATTCCGAAGGGGTAGCGGTCGTTGCAATACTTCCGGGCATCCTTAGAGTTGGTTTGTTCGCCCAAACAAGCGCATTGCATCTCATACTCAAGGAGGGAGTTTGATATTCGATTAATCGCATGATCACGCCACGATACTGATTTTTTCATTTCAACTACCTTCTGAACGATAATTCAACCAATACCAAAAAGCAATGATCTGGTAGTCGTAGCGACTTTTGCGGTAGACAAGATTCCACCATATTTTAAAGTTAACTGTGCAGTCATGGATTCCGTCATAGATTCCGCCACGGGTTTCGTCGCGCATCCGATCAAATAATTTCATTGTTTTAATCCTCTAGGGTCTGAGTAGTGGCAATCATAGGCTTGTAATATTTAATTGAATGGGAACCTCGTAGCTTGTCAGCAAACCCTTTTTGCTCATCTTTGCTAACTCAACCTGAACGTCTGCTATTTCAAATTGAATCTTTTTCTCGGCTCCCAATGGGGTGACTCCATCACAATTCAGGACTTCAATTAAATTCTCTAGGGTGATTTTTATATCCTTCTCAGTCCCATAAAGAAGGCGAATCATATAGAGGATGTAAGTAAATTTATTGATCCCCCCTGATATCAAGTCACACTGCAAGTTATAGATGTCTAAGTGTAGTTTTCCCTGTTTGTTCATCATTGTTCCCTGATTCTTTTCAACAGGGGACTTGTCTGCAAACTGAATAACGTTATCAATTGATTCAGACTCGGGTTCAACTTGTAACATGAGATTCTCCTATCTAATAAATGGAATTGCATTGTCTTTTAAAACCTCAAACCACTGCGCCTCTGTTGGCATCAGGTGTTCGTTATTTTTGAATGGATAAGGGAATATTCTCCTTGCTATTTTTGACGCTGCGATCGCATCTCTTTTTGTAGCAAACCAACCAGGAAAACGTACCCCAAACGGAATATAAGTTATCCCCCAATAATCATCATCAAGTCGGTTAACTGCCAACCATTTTCTAGCTGTGGCTTGAGCTTTTCCTAGTCCATAAATTGTCTGTGTTGTAATTGTTTTTCTCATGTTCTCCTTGTCCTTGTAATAACCGATGTCGGGGTTCCTTTCCAGTTTTCTTCAATAAAAAACTTGTCACTACCTAGAAGGTTTAACCTTTCACATTCCTTTCTAGCTTCGCTGTGTCTTGAACTTGAAAATACAACTTGACCTAAACTATTCTTGACTACAAAGCCTTTAAACTCACTCATTATTTTCCTGTTAATTTGTTAAAAAAAAGGGTAGTTCAAGGGTCTTTCCTACCCCGGATTCGTCTTACTTACACAAACACCAGATGACTGATGATCCTCGTCTAAACATCACCTCCTTTCTGTTGAGTTGAAGTTATGCGATCGCCAATTCCCCTGAAGACGGATTAACCTCAACAATCTCCCCCAAGGCAAGAATAAAAACCTCTGTTTCCTGTCCTATAGTTTCCTCTCCATCACTCCATTCAGGTTTGGGGATGCCCTTGGTAATTCCTATTAATTCAATAGTGAATGATGGAACTTTTAAGCCATAGCCGTTTCTAAACTCAATATGGGTGATAGGTTTGTCAAATCGGACATCATAATAAGGATCGATTTTTCTGTATTCCTCTTTTTTGACCCCCGATGCAATCATGTCAAACCATTTTCTTTTAACGGCTAAAACTAATGTGTTCATAGCCCTTTCCCTGTTCGCATTAACTCATTAATCCATTTGGTTCGGAGGCGTTTTGCCTCTTTCTCACTCTCGCAGGGCGGCTGGTACTGACTAGAAAGAATGGTGTTTCCCTTTAATAGAAACCACTTGATACCTGTTAACCACCAATCCCCCTCTCTTGTTCCCCAAAGTTCGACACCTTCTGGCATCGCGCAGTAATCCTTGTCATAATTTGAAGCTATTATTCGGACTTCTGATGCGTTCATAATTTCTGTGTTGTAGAGTTTTGAATTGGGGGAATTTCACCCCCGGAGTTGAGTTAAGAGTCAAGGCAATTACTAGAAATCAATACCCGCAGCCGCCAATGCTTCCACATCACTAACAGGGGGTAGCGCCGCCATAATTTGTTCGGGTTGAATCAAGGGGCGTTTAGGCTGTAATCCTTGCCAGACAAATTCCTTAGTCTGGGTGTCGTAGCCAACAAAGTAGTTTTTCCAACTTTCGAGCGTTGGGACTTCGTAGCCTGTGACTTTGCAGGCGGGTGACTTGGTTTTATCCCCTGCCATTTCGCGTTTCACTTCAAACGCAAACACACAAAGAGATTTGAACGTCATTGCCTTTTCACTAGCTGGGATTCCACAGGAAATGGCGTGACAAGATGTAATCTTCTGGACAAATTCTTGCCATTTTTGTGAAAATGATGCTTGAGCCGCACCTTTCAATTTGAGGCTAAGTGGAACTTGATGCAGTGGTTTGTTTTCCTTGTCCAATAATAGGACTTCAAACGCTTGAAAGTTGGTAAAGTTTTCGTCTGCTCCATATATAGCTTTCTTGTAGTAACCTGTAAAAACGTTTTGTTGCTGCTCTTTGGTTGCAGCTTTATCTAATGCTAAAACGGGAGTCCGAGGGCATACCAACATCCGCATTTTGTTAAATAAAATACCCTGCTCAGTTTCCCCTGAACTTTCAAAGGAGTAATCAACTAAGGTTTTTTCATCGAAGTTTAACCATCCAGCTTTTGCAGCTTGATTGATCTCGATAAAGTACCCACACTGCTTAGGGGTTGCCCCTCTCAATGCTTGAATCAGGGGGAGCCGTGCGTTAGGGTCTAAATATTCCTCTGATGCAAATTCATCGCGCTGGATTTGCATTGATTCGTCTTGAATAATTGATGTCATTGTTTTAATTGGTTTTGTTAGTTTATTCGGGCTTAATCGCACCGCCCCAACGCTTCACAATCGCACTATGAAGCGTAAGGGAAAAGCGATTAGTTTGATGGACTGTTACCTCGACTTTGGAAGATTGAATGAATTAATGAATTAAATTCATCCATTGGAATTGAATTTTCTGAAGCCTGTTTGATGATTGCAGGAATTTCCCGATCATCAATCTCAATACATCGGTCGTTATAGGTTTCGTTGAACTCGACAATGAAGTCGCGTTCTTCTATTAATTCGACGAATCTTTCAGCTAACTCTTTGACATCATCCATCACGCCACCTCCTCAGTCCATGACTGCTCAATTAAGCAGTCGGCGGCGAGTTGAAATGAGCTATGGCGGGACGTGCTGTATTGATACCCTTTTCCGTGAATTAACATCTCGGAAACAGCGTAAAAATCAGATTTGTACTGGACTATGAAGCCTAGTTTTGTTCCTGATTCATAAACTGCCGTTCCCTGTTGTTTGGCTAGTGCCACAATCGTTTCTTGAGAGGGTGAGGGTTCAGTAACAGGTTTTGATTGTTGAATCTGTTCCCAATAATTTAGGAACTGATCAGCCCCAATCAGAATCGCACCGCCATCTGCTAATACAAATTTAAAAATGTCGTGATTAGTAAAAATACCCATAATTGCGTCAGGTGTAGGGTTGATTTCCCCAAACGTATCCCAAGCTATGACTTGGACTGCGATCGCCGGGTCTAATGCCAGTGCCATGATTTCAGGGGAAATAATGGACTTAATTTGATCATCGGCTGAAATTGTTGCTATCATTGTTTTTGATTGGGTTTTATCCCGTAAGGCGGTTGGCATTTGACCTCAGAAATCTGGGTGCTGACCGCTTTTGGCTTTGTATCTACAATCTTATAATACCATTATAAGATTGTCAAGCGATTTTCAAAAGTTTTTTACAAGTACCGTAGGGAAGACTGAACTAATGTCACTGCCAAGACTCCACAGCAAAGCATCCAGCTTTTCTCTACTCACAGCCTCAACTTCTCCAAGCTCTAATTTAATGATCGTTGGCTCCGAGACTGTTCCATTGGTTAATTCAGCCAACTGCCGACGCGATAATTTTGTAGCATCTCTAATCTTTCTTAGTGCTGCGCCAGCCTTCTTATCCCAGGAAATCATCAAGACCCGACTATAAGGAATCATAATTTCTCCATCCGTGCCACCGTTACTTTTTTTTATCTTTTCTTATATTGACATTATAAGATTCTTCGTTTATCATAGCAATAGTCAAGGAATTTGGCAAGACCATCTGACCAAATCCCTAGCTCCCTAGAAACAACGAAGCTACCCCCTGATGGACTGCGAGAACAAAAGGGGTTTCCAGAACCGGATTTAGCTTTGTTGAAATTTTAGGGTTAAAACCAACAATTTATTGAAACGGGAGAAATTGCCTATATAAAAACGAAAACGGTCTGATTGTAGATACCTATTTACTTGTCAAAAGCCGGGGCGAAGTTTCAAGCCTTCCCCCTTGGTTTCCTTTCAAAGATTGACTCCAACTTAACTACAAAAAGCAAGAAGTCAACAACCCAAAACCCTGTAAGAGTAAAATCCATCGTAGCCAATCAAAAATGAAGTTTCAACTATTTCAACTTGCAATCGGATCAACCTTGATCGTCATGATTTCCTCAACCTACTTATTAGATTTTGTCAACAGAGGAAGTGGAAGGGGAGAAAACAAGACCCCACCGCCAAAAACTCAAACCCTTGAGTATGGCAAATTTGCAGCGACAACACCAACAGATGAATCCCCAGAACGTGGGGACGGGAGACGCGAATGAGACCCTCTATTCTAGCCGCTTTTGCAGAAGCTATCCCCTATATCCCAGGACTTAGACAGCAAACGGGGAGCGTAGTAGCTACGATTCTCATGATGCAACTTGAGTACCGTTTTGCTAAGTATCCAGAGGGTTTTTACAAGTTTTTGGAACCGCCTCAAAACGGGCATCAGGACTACAAGATTGGGGATAGTTGGGTTGAGGAATTGGCTTTTAGCAAAGAGGAATTCAGGACTGGGTTTGACAAGATTGG
>Ga0208358_1000319_pt1 | contig 17130 bp, 16 predicted proteins | sample LakMenEpi10Aug09_FD_150685 | JGI IMG/M metagenome (GOLD analysis project Ga0208358, IMG submission 150685) | Freshwater microbial communities from Lake Mendota, WI - 10AUG2009 deep hole epilimnion (SPAdes) | ecosystem: Environmental > Aquatic > Freshwater > Lake > Epilimnion/Euphotic zone ... | reverse complement strand
AAGACAATGCCCACGACCATGGCGCACACGGCGACTTCGAGCCACACGAGAGCCCAAAGATCATGTTGTTCCCACTTGTCGTTCTCGCCGGTTTGTCAGTTGTTGGTGGAGCAATGCAGTTGCCATTTTCGAAGAAGCTTCACTTTCTCGAACACTGGTTGGCGCCTGTAGTTGAAGAGTCCGAAGCGAACATTTCAAAAACTTGGGCGTACGAAAACAAGTACGTGCTGCTGGTCATTGCAATCCTCATTGCCGCAACAGGTATAGCTGCTGCGTTTGCGGTGTATGGCAAGAAGAAGGTCAAAGCAGTGGAGCCACGTGTACTTGAACAGGCATGGTTCTACGATGCTGGAGCAGCAAAATTGGTTGGCGGCCCAGGTCGTGCAACATTTAATGCAGTTGCGTGGGCAGATTCACGAATTGTTGATGGCGCAGTAAACGGCACAGCAACTCTTGTGCGAAATATTGCGGGTCAGGTGCGCAAGTCGCAGAATGGTTTCACTCGTGTGTATGCCGCGCTCATGGCAGTTGGCGCAGTTGCACTGCTTGCGTGGTTCTTGTTTAGGGGAGTTGCCTGATGTCAATTCCAATTCTCACGCTGCTCGTACTTGTACCACTTGTCGGTGCACTCGTTGCTTCGCTGCTGGCAAAGTCGAATGAGTCGCTCGTAAAGAACGTTGCTTTGGTCAGCTCAATCACCACCGGCCTGCTCAGCGTGTGGATGCTGATCAAGTTCCCAACTGGTTCGGCTGGTTTTGAATTTGTCTCAAAGCATTCGTGGGTGAGTGAGTGGGGAATTTCGTGGCATTTGGGCGTCGATGGAATTTCGCTCTTCCTTGTAGTTCTTACCGGAATCTTGTTCCCGTTGGTGATCGTAGGAATTGATCCGCATCACGATCACAAGCAGTACTTGGTATGGATGTTGGTGCTTGAAGCTGGCGTCATGGGCAGTTTCCTCAGCCTTGACTTGTTCCTGTTCTTCGTGTTTTTCGAAATCGTGTTGGTTCCGATGTACTTCCTCATCGGTAAATGGGGATACGACCAGCGCATTTACGCCGCAACAAAGTTCTTCATTTACACCATGGCCGGATCGGCGTTCATGTTGGTGGGAATTGTTGCCACTGCGTTTCTAGCGCGCCGCGACATTGGCCACTTGTCATTTGACCTCATTGAAATTGCAGAGAAGTCCAATTTCTCCACCAGCACAGGTCGTTGGTTGTTCGTTGGGTTTGTCATTGCATTCGCAGTGAAGGTGCCGTTGTTCCCACTGCATACCTGGTTGCCCGACGCACACACGCAAGCGCCTACGGGAGGCTCGGTCATTCTTGCTGGTGTATTGCTGAAGATGGGCACCTACGGAATGTTGCGCTTTGGTGTGTACCTCTTCCCTGAAGCCGCAGTGTGGGCAAAGCCAGTTCTCTTAACACTTGCTGTAATCGGAATCATTTACGGAGCAATTGCTGCAACCATGCAAAAAGACTTGAAGCGCTTGGTTGCTTATTCTTCGGTTGCCCACCTTGGATTCATTGTTCTCGGTACGTTCGCACTCACCAACCAGGCAATTACTGGTGGCGTCATGCAAATGGTGAACCACGGAATTTCTACTGGCGCATTGTTCCTCATGGTGGGAATGATCTACGAGCGTCGCCACACACGAGTGATCGCGGAATTGAAGGGCATCCAAGCAGTCGCTCCAATCTTCGCTGGCTTCTTCATGTTGATCATGTTGTCGTCAATTGGGCTTCCAGGTCTGAACGGTTTCGTGGGTGAATTCCTCATTCTGATTGGTTCGTTCCCGACCGCTCGTTGGTGGGTCGTTGCCGCAACGACCGGAGTCATTCTTGCTGCGCTGTACTTGCTGTGGGCATACCAACGCGTGTTCCATGGTGAGCCAGATGAAGCAAATAAGTCATTTGCCGAAATCACTAAGCGAGAAGCAATGTTGCTGTCGGTATTTGTTGCTGCAATTGTGTTCACCGGCGTGTATCCAAAGCCAATGCTCAATCGCATTGAGCCAAGCGTGAAGTCGTTACTTGAACATGTTGAATCCCGTTCGAATTACAAGCAACCAGAAATCAAGGCAGGCGAATGATGTTGGCTGCAAATATGTTCGTTGGACCAGAAATTGACTGGTTCAAGATTTCGCCTCTACTTGTCATGCTCGGTGGGGTATTGCTGCTGATTCTTGCTGGCTCACTCACACCGCAGTGGAAAAAGGGTGCGTACGGAATAGTTGGAGCGCTTACGGCAGCAGGTGCCGCCGTGCTCACGGCTCTGCTGTGGCGCGATCTTGGTGACGGTGCCCCGAGTTCGCTTCTTGCGAACGCAGTGACGTTCAGCAAGTTCACATTGTTTGCCACTTTTAGCATTGCTATCGCAACCCTGCTTGCCATTTTGGTGACATCGGGTTTCTTGGTACGTGAAGACGAAGACGGCCCAGAAATTTTTGCACTCATTCTTTCTGCTGCAATCGGCGGCATGGTCATGGTGCAAGCAAACGATCTCATTGTCATGTTCCTTGGACTCGAAACCTTGAGTCTTGCGTTTTACCTTCTGACAGCGAGCAGCCGCAGTCGATCGGCAAGCGGTGAAGCAGGACTCAAGTATTTCGTGCTTGGCGGCTTTGCTTCTGCCTTCTTTTTGTATGGTGTTGCGCTGGTGTTTGGTGCTACTGGTTCAACCAACATTGACGCAATTGCGGCGAGTCTTTCTACAGACATGGTGCTTGGCGGATCATCGGCAATGTTGCTCGCCGGCATCGCGCTGCTCCTTGTTGGTTTTGGATTCAAGGTCTCGCTTGTTCCGTTCCACACCTGGACAGCAGACGTGTACCAAGGTGCGCCAACACCAATTACCGCGTTAATGGGTTCGGTAGGAAAGACGGCTGCATTTGTGGCTCTCCTTCGTGTGTTTTCGGATGCTCTTGCAAGTCGCTCCGATGACTGGCGCCCAGTTGTTGTAGTTCTTGCGATTTTGACTTTGGTGGTGGGATCGGTGCTTGCTGTTGTGCAAACCGATGTGAAGCGCATGCTTGCGTATTCCTCAATTAGCCATGCGGGTTTCATCTTGGTTGGACTGGTTGCGGCAGGACAGGTTGCTTCTGTCGATGCCAGACTGGGCATATCTGGAACATTGAGCTATCTGTTTATTTATTCGATTCTCGTTATCGGAACACTTGGCATTGTCACGGTTGTTGCTGGCAAGGGCGACAACGAGACTTCGCTCAACGCATTCAAAGGTCTTGGTAAGTCGAACCCTGTTTTGGCAATGGGCATGACTGTGTTGTTGCTGGCCCAAGCTGGTGTGCCTTTGACATCAGGTTTTGTTGCCAAGTTTGGAATCATTCGCGCGGCGGTTTCAACTGAAAGCTATGTGCTGGCTGTTGTGGCCATGCTGGCTGCAGTAATCGCAGCGTTTTTGTACCTGCGCATCATGGTCAGCATGTGGCTCTCGGAAGGCAAAACTTCGCGCGATGTTTCAACTGCTTTCAGCACGCGTTTGGCAATTGGTGTCTGCGTAGGAACAACTATTGTGCTTGGTTTCTTCCCAAGCCTGTTGCTGCAATATACAAATCAGTTGTAATTAGTAGAAATTCGACTCGTTGAGGTCGTAACCCTGTTCTTTGGCAAGGGCCAACAATTCATCTGCATGGTCGCGTCCGCGAATTTCAAGAACGATTTGAATTCCAGTTTCACGCGCATGCAAGTAAATACCTTCGCGCACGTGTTGAACTTCAATCAAATTCGCGCTTGTTCCAGCACAAATCTGCAAGAGCCCAGCAAATGCTCCAGGGCGATCTGGCAAGCGAATGAAGGCGATTAATCGTCGACCCGCTTCGGTTTCATGACGGCGAACCAAGTTGGGAACCAGTCCAATGTCTACGTTTCCACCTGACAAGACGATGCACGTTGTGCCAACAGCGGCTGGAGAGATCTTTCCGGTCATGAGTGCGGCAAGCCCAACTGCACCGCCGCCTTCTACGTACAGCTTGGAGCGTTCGAGTAACACCATCATCGCGTCGGCAACTGAATCCTCTGTTACTTCAACAATTTCATCAACCCATTTGCGCACAAGAGGCTCAGTTATTTCACCAGGCTTCTTCACGGCAATTCCATCAGCAAGCGTTGGAACAGGGCCTTCCGGCATCAGGCCATGAATGTATGGAGCGCACGAAGAAATCTGTACTCCGATAACTCGAACGCGAGGATTTTGTAGTTTCAGCGCAATTGCAGTTCCACTTAATAATCCACCACCACCAAGTGGAATGATGACCAAAGACAAGTCTGAAATATCTTCAGTGAGCTCAATTCCAAGCGTTCCCTGGCCCGCTACGACATCTGCGTCATCAAATGGGTGACAGAAGGTCATTCCGGTTTCAGCTGCTCGCAGTTTTGCGGCAGCGATTGCGGTATCGACGTTGTCACCACCTTCAAGAACTGTTGCACCATGGTGCTTGGTTGCCGCAATTTTTGACAACGATGCACCTTTTGGAACATAAATCTCACATTTAATGCCAAAGTGCTTGGCTGCAAGTGCAAGACCTTGCGCATGATTTCCAGCGCTACCTGTAACTACGCCACTTTTTGCTGAATCGCCTAGGCGCGCAATCTTGTTCATTGCACCACGAATCTTGAACGCACCTGTTCGTTGCAGGTTTTCTGCCTTCAATACGATTCGGGCATTCAGTAACTCACTCAAATATGCAGAAGGAATGACAGGGGTATGTTGCACCACTGCAGCGCCAGCTACACGAGCTGCAGAAATATCAGCAAGTGAGATTTCGATCGGATGGTTGTTTTCAGCCATGCTCCGTCTACCGTAGTTGTTATGCGCGCGTTGCTAATCGCCAACTCCAATGAACAAGACGCAGGTTTTGTTGGGCAACGCTTTGCAGATCACGATTTTTCATTTACGCACTATGCGCGTGAATACCCAAACGAGTGGCGCTCAATCGATGGCATCGACCTGGTGGTGCATCTGGGTTCGTCATGGTCGGTGTATTGGCCAGATGTTGCGCGCAACGTAGAGGCCGAAGCCGACCTCATGCGTGAGGCACATCGGCGTGGAATCCCTATTTACGGGGTGTGCTTTGGGGCACAGATGCTTGCCCATGCTTTAGGTGGCAGTGCCGAGAAGGCTCGAAAAGCCGAAATTGGCTGGCACGAGGTGATTACCACTGAGGCCAATAAGCGACTGGCGGGCAAGTGGATGCAGTGGCATTACGACACATTTACCCCTCCGGCAGGGGCAGAAGTTCTCGGGCTAAGCGACGCTGGTCCTCAGGCGCTCCGGATTGGGCGCAGTTTCGCCACTCAATTTCACCCAGAAGCCAATGAAGCCATTGTTTCGGGCTGGATGTCGGGCGAAGGAGCATTGGAACTGGTGAATGCAGGTATTTCGCCAAGTGACCTGATGGACGAAACCCGCCGCGAAGTAGAGCGATCGGGGCCTGCTGCTGCACAGATTGTTGACTGGTTTCTCGGCGAGGTCGCATCGACCCCAATGCCAAAGTCCAGGTAGATAGTCACGATCGCACAAGGGCTCGAGGTTTCGGGGTTCATATCTGCCAAGTAGTAGTTTTTCTCTCTGATGTCCATCTTCCTTAGGTCGTTCCTTGTCGTTGTCTGGTTTGGCTTAGCGGCCGTCCTCATTGCCGGCCTGCTGCTGTGGATCTCGTCGCTGCTTCGTCCATCCAAGCCAACGCGCGAAAAGATGCTCACCTACGAAAGCGGTGTTGATCCTGTTGGTGAAGGTTGGTCGCAAAGCCAAGTTCGCTATTACATCTTCGCTTTGTTGTTCGTCATTTTCGATGTTGAAGCAGTGTTCATCTTCCCTTGGGCAACACAGCTCGAGCGTTATGGAATGTTCGGGTTAGTGGAAATGGGAATCTTCGTATTCGTTTTGCTTCTTGGCCTGGTGTACGCCTGGCGCAAGCGCGTTCTGCGGTGGGTGTAACAACATGGGACTTGTAGATCGCGGCAGATTGCCAAAGCCATTGAATTCGTTGTTCAACATGGGTCGCTCCTATTCATTGTGGGTGTACCAGTGGGGGCTCGCATGTTGCGCAATTGAAATGGGTGCAGCATTTGGTTCGCCGCGTTACGACGTGATGCGCCTTGGTGTTATTCCATTGCCAGCAAGCCCGCGTCAAGCCGACCTTGTTGTTATTTCGGGAACAGTGACAGACAAAATGGCCCCAGCCATTAAGCGTTTGTATGAACAAATGCCAGAACCGAAGTACGTCATTTCCATGGGAAGTTGCGCAAACTGCGGCGGTCCATATTGGGACAGTTACTCAGTAACTAAGGGCGTCGATCAGATCATTCCAGTTGACGTGTACGTGCCTGGTTGCCCACCACGTCCAGAAGCATTGCTTGAAGGAATTGTGTTGTTGCAACAACGCATTAAGAACGAAGACATGGGCGCGCGTTGGCGCGGTGAAGGAACCGTTTCAATGGACGCCTCTGCAGAAGCGGAAAGGCGTGGTGAACCAGTTGTCGTCTCCCGCTGAAACCACTCCGGTCGTTGACACCGTGCGCGATCAAGTGCTTGCCGATGTGCGAGCAACACTTGGCGCTGCTGTTGTCGATTCGTTAGTAAAGCCTGGCGACGACATTTGGATTCGCGTTTCTACCTTGTCGTGGAACGACAGCATGAAGAAATTGCAAGCGATGGGCTTCGACTATTTCTGCTTCCTGTCTGCAATTGACTGGATGCCATCGCCATTCGGTCGCGGTGAAGATGACCCAACAGAACCGGCACCCGAGCGCGACACCACCATTCGTCCTGGATATACGGGCGGAGATACGCGAATGCAAATGTTGGTTCGTTTGGTGAATTCACGCACGCATGTTGGAATCAATGTGAAAACCGACGTTCCAAACGAGGTGTACACGGTTGATTCAATTGCCAATGTGTTTGCTGGTGCAAACTGGCACGAGCGTGAAGCACATGAAATGTTCGGCATTGGTTTTGTTGGTCACCCAGACTTGCGAAACATGTACTTGCCAACAGACTTTGAAGGTTTTCCAATGCGCAAAGACTTCCCATTGCTTGCACGCATGGTGAAGCCTTGGCCAGGAATTGTTGATGTGGAACCGTTGCCAGGTGGCGACGCAGAATCGGAAGAGGCGTCATGACCATTCTGAATGATCCAGTAAGTGCAAAGTTGGGAGACCGCGCGCAACTTAGCTACATCGCTTCGCAAGCTGCCGATGCGCGCCTCAATGTAGAACTTGAAACCGAGGGAATGACGCTCAACATTGGGCCTCAGCACCCTGCTACTCACGGAACGCTTCGCATCATTGCTCGCCTCGACGGAGAACAAGTGTTGTGGGCCGAACCATCGTGTGGATACATGCACCGCGGTTACGAAAAACTCACCGAGGTTCGCAGTTTCCCGCAGGTCACGTCACTTATTAACCGCATTGACTGGTTGGGAAGTTTCGCCAACGAAGTGCCGTTCATCTTGGCCGCAGAAAAGTTGATGGGTGTTGAAGCGCCACCACGTGCACAGTGGATTCGCACCATCTTGTTTGAACTATCGCGTATTGCAAACGTGTCGCTGTTCTTGGGCGACCTTGGTGTGCAGTTGGGTGCAATCACTCCGGTGTTCATGGCTTTCCGTGACCGTGAGTATGTCTTGAACCTCATCGAGTCAGCAACAGGTGGACGCTTCCATCCGAACTTTGACCGCATTGGCGGATTGAAAGATGATTTGCCAGCGGGTTGGATTGACGAAACAAAAGTCGTGATGAAAAAGTTGCGTAACTTCTGTGACGAAATCGAAGCGCTGTTGTTTGGCAACGAAATCTTCCAGTCACGTACTCGTGGCATTGGAGTGATTCCGCGCGACGTTGCGATGCAATACGGACTCTCTGGTGCCAACCTTCGCGCGAGCGGTGTTGATTGGGACTTGCGTCGTGATCAAGACAGCCCAATGGCATGGAACAAAGTTGATTTCAAAGTATGGACGCATCCAGATGGCGACAGTTTTGCTCGTTGCTGGGTTCGCCTGCAAGAAACACGCGAAGCAACCAAGATCGTCGATCAGTTGCTCGACGGAATTCCAGCTGGCCCAGTTATGGCCAAGGTTCCCAAGATCATCAAAGTGCCTGAAGGCGAAGCATGGGTCTCAACTGAGAACCCACTTGGTGAAATGGGCTACTACGTAGTTTCTCGCGGTGACTCCGGTCCGTTCCGCGTCAAGATTCGTTCGGCAAGTTTCAACAACATTTCAATTACACCGTGGCTGTTGCGTGGTGTCTATGTTCCAGACATCATCACCATTCTCGCGTCGCTGTACTTCATCCTCGGAGATATTGACCGCTAATGCTTTCGTTGTTTGCTGTCGAAATTCCGTACTGGGGTCAGTCGTTGCTCCGCGTACTGGGCGGCTTGGTTGCTGTATTGCTCCCTGCAGGAACGATTGTGTATGTGTTCTTGTTCAAGATGATGTCATTCATGCAAAGCCGACTGGGACCAATGGAAGCGGGCCCATACGGCTCGATGCAATTATTTGCCGAAGTAGGTAAGTGGTTGCAAAAGGAAGACATTCAGCCAGACAATGCCGACAAGCGCATTTTCCGAATGGCTCCAATCGTTGTTCTGATGAGCACGTTCTTGCTCGTCGCTGTTGTTCCATTTGGTCCAGACGCATGGTTCACCGATTTTGAGACCGGCGTGTTTTATGCGCTTGCCGTGTCATCAATTTCTGTTCTCGGCATTTTGATGGCTGGGTGGGCTTCAGCAAACAAGTATTCATTGCTTGGTGGTTTGCGTGCTGCTGGCCAGCTCATTGCGTATGAACTTCCAATGGTGCTCGCAGTAATTGGCGTGGTCATCCAGGCAGAAACGATGAACCTACAAAAGATCGTTGTTGCACAAAATGCTGGTTCCATTTTCGGAACTGACATTGTTGGCAACCCATACGTACTCACACAGTTTGTTGGGTTTGTGGTGTTCATGATTGCTGTGCAGGCCGAACTCACTCAGGCTCCTTTCGACATGCCAATCGCCGAATCGGAATTGGTATCGGGTTACATGACCGAGTATTCGGGTTTCCGCTTCCTTATTTTCTTTATCGGTGAATTCGCCACCGCCGGCGTGTTCGCCATGATCGCCAGCACCTTGTTCCTTGGTGGTTGGGGCGTTCCGTTCTCGTGGTTTGGTTGGACAACCATGGACAGTGTCGACAACTGGATGAATGTTGCTGGACCACTCATCGTGTTCACCAAGATGATGGTGCTGGTATTCCTCATTATGTGGATCAGGTTCTCGTACCCACGTTTCCGTGAAGATCAATTGCAGCGGTTTGCTTGGAAGGTTCTCATTCCAATTTCGCTCGCAAACATCATGGTGACCGCAGTGTTAAAGGTGGCTTTCTAATGGCTCAAATTCCCGGAATGATTAAGGGCCTTGCGGTCACGTTCAACACGATGATGCGCACGTTCAAAAATGGTTCGAACACGGTGCAGTACCCGCACGAAAAAGAAGCGCCGCCAATTCGTGCACGTGGCGTTATTGCTTTGCATGAAGACAATTGCACCTCGTGCATGTTGTGCTCACGTTCATGCCCGGACTGGTGTATCTACATCGAAGCGCACAAAGAATTGGCTCCACCGCGTCGTGAAGGTGGAAAGCCTCGTGCTGTTAACAAACTCGATCGCTTCGACATTGACTACGCATTGTGTATGTACTGTGGAATTTGCGTTGAGGTGTGTCCATTCGACGCGTTGTTCTGGAGTCCTGAATACGAATACTCCGAGCCAAGCATCGCCGACTTGTTGCATGACAAGTCGAAGCTAGGTGAGTGGATGGAAACTGTTCCTGCAGCGCCAGAACTTGAAGTCGGCGCCGATAAGAAGAAGAAATAAGGCAGATATGGTCGCTCAAAATATCGGTTTCGCCATCATCGCAGCAATCATGATTGTTGGCGCTCTACGTGTTGTAACAACAAGCAACGTGGTGCACGCAGCATTGTGGTTGGTAGTGGTGCTTGCAGGTGCTGCTGCGCAATACATCTTGCTCGCGGCCGAGTTTGTGGCAGTTACCCAGGTACTCGTATACATCGGCGCCGTCATGGTGCTCTTCCTCTTCGGAACCATGCTCACCCGTTCGCGAATCGGTCGCGACAGTGGTCTAAACAATTCGTACGCCAAATTGGGTATTCCAGTTGCTGTGGTGCTGTTTGCAGCCATGGCGCTTGCACTAAGTGAATCATTTGGCACAGAGAAGATGCCGTCTGATGGATCACTTGTGAACACTCAACAGATTTCAGATCAAATTTTTGGACCGTACTTGCTTCCGTTCTGGGCACTTTCGTTTGTCTTGCTCGCCGCCGTAATTGGCGCAATTGTTTTGGCCAGGAAGGATTGATTTCATGTTGGTGAATCAGTTTCTTTTCCTCGCAGCATTGCTGTTCTGCATCGGCGTGTACGGCGTAATTGCTCGCAAGAATGCCGTGCTGGTATTGATGTCAATCGAGCTCATTTTGAATGCAGTCAACTTGAATTTCATTGCATTCGCGTTGCGTAATGGAAACGCAGACGGTCACACGTTTGCTTTGTACATCATTGCCATTGCGGCTGCCGAAGTTGGCGTGGGTCTTGGTTTGGTGTTGCTCATTTTCCGCAACCGCCGAACGATTTCACTCGATGACCTCTCGGAGATGAAGGGCTAATCATGATCGCAGCAGCAGAAGCCCTGCAGACCTTGTCGTCTGGTTGGTTCCTAGAACACGCTTGGCTCATTCCAATCGTCCCTGCCATTGCCTTTGCCATCATCATTTTGTTTGGCAAGAAGTTGCCAATGAAGGGCAGCGAAGTTGGTCTGCTCAGCATGATTGCCAGCCTGGTTTTGGCAGGTGGAACGGCAATGCAGTGGATTGATCGTGTTGGCAGTGGAGCGGAAGGACAGTTCATTGCACCTGTCGTGCGCACATGGAACTGGTGGCAGATCGGTGGAATGAATTTCACCATTGGGCAATCCATCGATGGACTTGCGGTCATCATTTTGGTTGTCGTTGCATTTATCTCGACATTGGTGCAGTTGTACTCAACCGAGTACTTGAAGGGCGATCGTCGTTACACGCACTTCTTCGCTGCACTGACGTTGTTCTCGGCAGGCATGCTCGCCATGGTGATTGCTGAAGACACCATTTTGTTCTTGCTCGGTTGGGAAATCATGGGTCTGTGCAGCTTCATGCTTATTGGCCACTGGTGGGAAGACGGCGCAAACAGTCGCGCTGCATTGAAAGCATTTTTCACCGTGCGCACAGGCGACATGGGTCTGCTCATTGGCATTGCCATGTTGTACTTCGCATCGAATGACTGGACAACTGAAAATCTGGGAGTCTCCGGTTTCTCCATTCGGGGAATCAGTGCGTGGGCGCTTTCAGGCGAACCAAACAGCACAGTGATCTTTGTTGCGGCGATTGCACTGTTTATTGCAGCAATTGGAAAGAGCGGTCAATTCCCACTGCACACCTGGCTGCCAGACGCAATGGCTGGCCCAACTCCAGTTAGTTCGCTGTTGCACTCATCGACCATGGTTGTTGCCGGCGTGTTCCTCGTGTCGCGTTTGTACCCAGTGTTCTTTACTGGTTTCGACATTCTTGGCACGGGTGGCAACTTCATCATGGTCATTGGTGCAATCACCATTGTGATTGCTGCGGCACTTGCGTTCGTGCAAAATGACATCAAAAAAGTTCTCGCGTATTCAACTGTTAGTCAGTTGGGTTACATGATGTTGGGTCTTGGCGCTGGAGCTTGGCTACCAGCGGTGTTCCATATTTTCACCCACGCTTTCTTTAAAGCTTGCTTGTTCCTTGGTGCTGGCTCAATTAGCCACAGTGCATCGCATCACTCATTTGACATGAAGAAAGACATGGGCGGATTGCGCAAGGTAATGCCAATCACCTTTACTACGTGGATTATTTCCACGCTCGCACTGTGCGGAGTGTTCCCATTCTCTGGATTCTTTTCAAAAGACGAAATCATCGACAACGTCGGCAACAATGGTTACCAGATGTTCATGATCATTGGTCTTATTGGTGCATTCATGACCGCTGCGTACATGACGCGCGCAACGTATCTCACCTTCTTTGGTGAACCACGTGGTGCATCGGCAGGCGAGCATCACGAAGAGCACGCAACAGCACATGACGCTCACGATTCGCATGACAGTCACGATTCACACGACTCCCATGCAGCCGATCATGGGGACCACGGTCCGCACGAAAGTGGCTGGCGCATTACGTTGCCGTTAGTGCTCCTTGCGGTTTTGGCACTGAGTTCGGGCTTCTTGAATGCAACACCATTTGGCGAAAAGTGGGAGCGCATCAAAACATGGGTTGAGCCACGCGCAGAAGTGGTCATGGAAACCGCACCTGGTGGCCCGGGTGCTTCTAACATGCTGGCTCTACCAACAGCTGAAGAGGGTGCCGAAAAATCTCCATGCGGAAGCAAGACGCCAGAAGAGGGCGTGTGTTATGCACCGAAGTTAGAGCACGCAAAATTCAAATGGTCAAAGGCAATGCTTTCGCTTGGCATCGTGTTCTTGGGCATTGCGTTGAGCTGGATTGTTTCCACCATGTTGTACACCCGCAAAGACAAGCGCCTGGTTGGGCTCACCGAGCGCAACGGAGTTCTTCGTGCCGGTTACAAACTGTTGATCAACAAGTACTACCTCGATGCGCTGTACGAAAAAGTGATTGTTAAAGCCGTTGCAGGCCCAATTGCTTCCGCTGCTTATTGGTTTAACCAGAACGTGCTTGACGGCATATTGCATGCAGTTGCTGGAGTCAGTCGCGTGTTCTCAGGCTGGGTGTATCGCAATATCGACCAACGTGTTGTGGATGGAACGGTCAACAATTCGGGCAAAGCGACCAAGGGCGCCGGTGGCGTACTTGCGCCAGTCCAATCAGGAAAAGTGAGCCAATATGGCGCGTTGCTCTTTAGCGCTGCTGCTGTTGCGGCTCTCGTACTCGTCATTATCAATTCGTAACAAGAAAGAATCAAGGGAGACAACAACATGGAAATGCTCCGTGACCACAACTGGATACTGAGTGTTGGCACTTTTTTGCCATTACTCGGTGTGCTGTTGCTGTTGGTTGTACCAAAGGCAAATGAACAGCTGATCAAGAAAGTTGCGCTGTACACATCAATTGCAACAGTGGCAGTTGGCGTGTTGACACTGTTCCGCTTTGACTTCGGCAATGCAGGAACAATGCAATTCGTCGATGAAAAGACGTGGATCCCTCTCATCAAGAGCAGTTACTACATCGGACTAGATGGCATCAGCCTGCCGCTGTACTTCTTGTCGATGGTTATCACTTTGCTCGTAGTCATTTACAGCCTTGATCACATTCCGTCACCAGGCAACCCAAAGGCGTTCTTCTCGCTGATGTTGGTGCTGCAAACTGGTATGGCAGGAACATTCATTGCACAAGATCTCATCTTGTTCTTCGTGTTCTTCGAACTGGTGTTGTTGCCGATGTACTTCATGATCGGCGTATGGGGCGGCGAAAATCGTCAATACGCATCGCTGAAGTTCTTCTTGTACACCATGTTCGGGTCGGCGCTCATGTTGGTTGCCTTCCTCGCATTGTTCTTCAAGACCGGAGCAGAAAGCTTTGCAATTCCGTACTTGGTGGAAAACGGTGGAGCATTAGCAAAGAACGTTCAAGTGTGGATCTTTGCTGGAATGTTCATTGGCTTTGCAGTCAAAGTTCCGATGTTCCCGTTCCACACATGGTTGCCTGATGCTCACACTCAAGCACCTACACAAGGCTCGGTCATCTTGGCTGCAATCTTGCTGAAGTTGGGTACGTACGGATTCGTTCGTATTGCAATCCCAGTTCTTCCTGATGCAGCAATTGCGTGGGCTCCATACATTGGCGGTCTGGCGGTAATTGGAATCATTTACGGTTCGCTGGGCTGCCTTGCTCAGACCGACATGAAGCGATTGATTGCGTTCTCATCAGTTGCTCACATGGGTTTTGTGATGCTCGGCATTTCAACACTGACAACCTTTGGCGTGTCGGCAGCAATGTTTGGAATGGTTGCACACGGACTGATCACGGGCATGTTGTTCTTCGTAGCGGGAAGCGTGAAAGAGCGTTACCACACACTGGAAATCGCCCGCCTTGGTGGCCTGCTGAAGCAGATGCCGCGAATGGGATGGATCCTTGGCCTCGTTAGCATGGCTTCACTTGGTTTGCCAGGGCTTGCTGGTTTCTGGGGAGAATTCCCAGCGATATTGTCGGCCTACAGTCCTGCTGCTGGCCTCAATGAAACCGTGTTCCGCGTGTACATGGTGATTGCCGCACTCGGCACCGTATTGGCTGCCGCGTACTTGTTGTGGTTGTACCAACGTGTTGCCTTCGGAGAGCCAAAGGCAGAATTTGCTGGCGATGGACACGGTCACGACGATCATGCGTTCCACGATGTGAACAAGTTTGAGTGGTTTGCTTGGACTCCGTTGTTGATCGCCATTGTGGTATTCGGTGTTGTACCAAACCTCTTGTTCAAGGTGCTCGACCCAGCCGTTCAAGTAGTGCTGACAGGGTTTAAGGGCTGATCACGTGATTCATTCCGTATTCGCCGTTGCAACTGAGTGGGTAAGCCCGCAGATTGACTACCACGCGCTTGCGCCAGAAATCATTCTGGCCGCAGGTCTGTGCATCGTGTTGCTCGCAGACTTATTCCTAGACGAATCACGCAAGTGGATTCTTTCGTCGCTTGCGGGATTCACTTTGCTTGGTGCAATGTTGCCGGTGCTTACTCTTGGCTTAAGCGAAACTTCAGTTCGCTCCTTGTTTGACGGGCGATACGTCATTGATGAATTCAGCATCGTGATGAAAGCGATGTTCCTCATTGCTGGCTATGTCGTGGTGCTGTTGTCTACAAAGCATGTTCAAGAAGACGAATACTGGCAAGGTGAGTATTGGTTCCTCTTGCTCTCCAGCATTCTTGGCATGGTCATGATTACCTCGTCGCGCGACTTTGTTTCAATCTTTGTCGCACTTGAGTTCCTCTCCATCCCTGCGTACATGCTTGCTGCATGGCGTAAGCGGGACATCAAGAGCAACGAAGCCGGCATGAAGTACTTCCTTCTTGGAGTATTTGCCAGCGCAGTCATGTTGTACGGAATGTCGCTGTTGTTTGGTGCTGCAAATAGCACCTTGCTCGTCGACCTTGGTAAGAGCATCACTGCAACGGGTGGCCTGAGTGCCATACATGCGCTTGGCATCGTGTTCGTCATCGTCGGTTTCGCATTCAAAGTTTCTGCGGTTCCATTTCACAGCTGGGCACCAGACACCTATGAAGGCGCACCAAGCCCGATTACTGCATTCCTTTCGGTCGCGTCTAAAGCAGCTGGCTTCGTAGCCTTATTGGTACTGCTGCTAGTTGCATTTCCTCAGGCTTCTGGTGTGTGGCAACCATTCATGTGGGTGCTTTCGGCACTCACCATGACGGTTGGAAATGTCATCGCGTTGCGTCAAACGAACATTGTCCGCATGATGGCGTACTCATCTATTAGCCAAGGTGGATTCGTTCTCATGCCTCTGGCAGTTGCAGGTATGTCTGAAGTATCAGCTTCGGCATTGCGCTCTGTTGTGGTGTACATGTTGGTGTACGCAGCTACCAACCTCGGTATGTTCGCTGTGATCATTGCGGTTTCACGCAAGACACGAAGCGGTGAGATTTCCAGTTGGGGTGGGCTCTTTTCATACGCTCCTGGTTTGGCAGTACTTGCCACCATTTTCCTTGCGTCTCTTGCTGGTATTCCGCCACTTGGTGGTTGGATCGGTAAGTTCACCGCATTCCAGTCGCTGCTCAGTTCAGGTACGGGCTGGGGCTATGCACTTGCACTCATTGGTGCAGTGAACTCGGTTGTTGCGTTCGGTTATTACGGAACGATCATGCGTGAAATGTGGATGAAGCCAGTTCCCGACGGCGATACCACTCGAGTTGGTATTCCAGGTTCGCTTTCTCTCGCACTTGCAATGACCGTTGTTGCCACATTGGTGCTTGGTATTTTGCCTGGCGTAGCAACACACTTCGGAGACATTGCTCGTATCACCGGTGCCTTCGGCGGCTGAGTCGATTACTGCTGCCATAACGGCAGCAGGTGGTGCTCTTTCTTTTGAGCAGTACATGAGCCTTGCCTTGTATGGCGAAGGCGGCTTTTATCAAGACGGCGGCAAGGCTGGCAGACGAGGAGATTTCATTACCTCTCCCGAAGTTGGGCCGTTGTTTGCAGCAGTGATTGCTCGCTATTTAGATGACTGTTGGAATGAATTGGGATGCCCAGGTTCATTCGATGTTGTTGAAGTTGGTGCAGGCCCAGGGACTTTGGCTCGTGGAATATTTGATGCGCAACCTCAATGCCTGTCCGCAATGAAATACGTAGCGGTTGAGATTTCTGAATCTCAACGCGCAATGCATCCCGATTTCGTCGAATCGGCCGAATCGTTTCCAGACAGAAGTATTCAGGGTGTAGTTCTTGCAAATGAGTTGCTTGACAATTTGCCATTCAAGTTATTTGTCTACGACGGTGCATGGAAAGAAGCGTTCGTCGCTACAGGCGATGGCGGCAAATTCGTTGAAGTGTTGCGATCTGTTGAGGATATTCCTGAGGTGCTGCCCAAGAATGCGCCTCTTGGGTCGCGCGCACCAATTCAAACTGCTGCCGCACAGTGGCTGCTTGATGTTTCGAAGAAGATGAGTAATGGGAAAGTGTTGGTCTTCGACTATTGCAGTGAATCAACAAGTGAAATTGCTGTAACTCCGTGGCGTGAATGGTTACGAACCTACAAATACCACGAACGCGGAGTGCACTATTTGCTTGAACCGGGAACTCAAGACATCACAACGCAGGTGATGGTTGACCAACTGGTGAGGGCTGTTCCAGGCTTGTTGGTCACTCAACAATCGCGATGGTTGCACGCAATGGAAATTGAGGGATTGGTATCTGAAGGTATGCGGTATTGGGAAGATCACAGATCTGCCCCAGATATTGCTGCACTGAAAATGCGCAGTCGCTCCAACGAGGCAGAAGCACTTACCAGCCAAGATGGGCTTGGTGCATTTAGCGTGCTGGAACTTGATCTGTAGTTAACTGTTT